>CETH01039039.1_pt1 | contig 10503 bp, 14 predicted proteins | sample 361461 | NCBI WGS metagenome assembly CETH01 (sample SAMEA2622695, study PRJEB7988) | marine metagenome | isolation source: saline water (ENVO:00002010), including
ATTTACAAGACTTACAATCTACAAGAGGATCTGTAAATGTGTCTTCATGGCCAGAATACTTTAAAACAACTGGGGCACTTAGAATACTTGCATCTAAACCTTCAGTATCATCACGTTCATAAACCATTGATTTCCACCAAGCTTGTTTAAGATTATTTTTAAGTTCAACACCCATAGGACCATAATCATAAAGACCTTTAATACCTCCGTAGATATCGTTTGATTGAAATAGAAAACCTCTACGTTTGCATAATGAAACTAATTCTTCCATTGATTTTGCTGTCATTTATTCCTTTGGTTTATATTCTTTAGTTTTAGGATCAATTTCTAAGTCTATTGTTTTAGATTTAACATTTTTTTTGTCATTTGTATTTTTATCTTTTCTAATAAATCTAAATATACTCAAAATTATAATAATTAAAAAAATTAAAACTATTAATTTCATTATAAACCATACCTAGACCACATAAATTTTTCTTCTATTTTTTGCAGTATCTCATCAGAATCAATTAATGCTGAAGATAGACGTTTCTGAAGAAAAGATTTTTTTTGATCTATAAATTTTATTTTAGCTTTTTTACCAAATTTATTTTCAATAACTTCATTTATAGTGCCTAAACCATCAACTAACCCTAAATCTACACTTTTTTTACCAACCCAAAATAATCCAGAAAAGATTTCTTCAGATTTTTTTTCATCAATCTTTGTTCCCCTCCTTGATTTTACATAATTTATAAAGTTATCATGTATTTGTTGTTGAATATTCTTTAATCTATCAATATCTGCTTTTTTTTCATCTTTAAAAGGATCAAGAAAACTTTTGCTTTTTCCTGAAGTATAAATCCTTCTCTCAACCCCTATTTTTTTTAGTAATTCTACAAAACCAAATCCGGGTGAGATTACTCCTATAGATCCAATTATTGAATTTGAGTCAACATATATTTCATCACCTGCACAGGCCAACCAATATCCACCTGAGGCAGCTACATCTTCTACAAAAGAAATCACTTTTTTATTTTTTTCTTTTGCTAAATTAATAATTTTATTTGCTATTAAAGAAGATTGTGTTGGTGAACCTCCAGGTGAGTTTATAATCAATGCAACTGCAGGAGCCTTTTTATCAGCAAATAATTTTTCAATTAGTTTATCTAATGAGGTGATTGACAGTCCTGAACGTATTAATCCAGCCTGACCTATAACACCTGATAGTCGTAAAGTCGGTATATTGATATTTTTTGAGAAAATTTTTTTAAGCATAGCTTTTAATATCAAAACTTAAAGTTTACTTAAAGACTTAATATTCATGAAGAGTTTGTAATTTCCGTTAAAAGAGTTTAAGTGCGCTATTAAAAGTATTTTTTATTAATATTTTAATGATTATGGCAGAAATAATACCTTTAAAAAAACACAAATTAGATTTTCAAGAAGTAATTAAGTGTTTAACAGAATTATGCAAAGAGGATCTTAATTCAATAAATACTTTAATTTTAGAAAAACTCGATAGCAGTGTTCCATTAATTCAAGAGATAGCAAAATATTTAATTTTGTCAGGTGGAAAAAGACTTAGGCCACTGATTACAGTTTCAAGCTTCCATTTATGCCATGGTAATAAATTATCAACTTTTAATCATATTGGATTAGCGGCAGCTGTTGAGTTTATACATGCAGCTACTTTATTACATGATGATGTAGTAGATTTGAGTAAAGACAGAAGAGGAAAATTAACTGCAAATGAAGTTTGGAATAATAAAACAAGTGTTTTGGTAGGTGATTTTCTTTTTAGTAGATCTTTTCAGCTTATGACTAAATATGGAAATATGGAAACACTAAAAATTCTATCTGATACGAGTGTAGTTATATCTGAAGCTGAAGTGCTAGAAATTAATAATGATAAAAATTTAGAAATGAATGAAGATACTTATTTTAAAATAATAAATGGGAAAACAGCTTCATTATTTAGCGCAGCTAGTGAAGTTGGCGCTATTAGTGCCTCAACAGATAAAAACAAAAAAATAGCTCTTAAATCTTTTGGGGTTAACTTTGGAATGAGCTTTCAACTTATTGATGATGCAATAGATTATGTTTCAGATTCGAAAACTATGGGTAAAAACATAGGAGATGATTTCAAAGAAGGTAAAATTACCTTGCCAGTTATTCTTGCTTACGGACGATCAAATGAAGAAGAAAAAAAATTTTGGAAAAAAACAATTTCTAAAATCAATCAAAATTCAAATGATTTTACAAAAGCAATAAAGATTATAAATAAGTACAATTGCATAGAAGATACTATTACAAGAGCAAAACACTTTGCTGATGTTGCAGTTGATTCACTGAGTATTTTTGAAAATAATTTATATAAAGAATCTTTAATAAAACTTTTAAAATCTAGTATTAGTAGATTAAGTTAATCAATATTTTTCATAGGATTTAACTTCTATAATTTTAGATCCAAACTCTTTATTAATATTTAGTTTAATTTCAGATCTTTTATCGTTTGTAAAATATACCGATCTGGCTTTATCAATAAATTCCTGATCAAATTTTTTATTTCTTTCGTGGTCGCGAATTTTATCCTCAATATCCCATAATTTAGAATTTACCTCTAAAAGTTGATCTAAATAAGTTTGAATCTTTATTTTATCAATATGTTTATCAAGAGCTTGAGTTAAAAATTCTAATTCTTCTTTTATTAAAATAAGTTTTTCGTTATCATTAATTTTTCTTTCTTTAATTTGTAAAATTGAAATCTTGTCAAGAAGTTCACCTAATGAGATCGGAGTGCTAATAAGCATTATTTTCTTCCATAAATATCTTCAAAACGGATAATATCATTTTCTTCTAATATATCTCCATACCACATTTCTATAACAATTAATTTTTCGTCAGTATTGTTCATCAATCTATGCTTTGCACCTTGAGGTATAAAAATATTTTGATTTTCTTTTAATTTGTAAATCTTTTCATCTATAATAATATCAGCCTCCCCTTGTGCTATAATCCAATGCTCTGTACGATGTCTGTGACTTTGCAATGAAAGTTTACCACCAGGGACAATTGTAATTTTTTTTACAGAGTACTTAGTTCCCTCTTCTAGAATTTCGAAAGTTCCCCAAGGTTTTTTAATTTCAGATTTCATTATGAATGTTATATTATATATATTATATATTTAAAATCTAAATGACTAAAATTGCACCTTCAATTCTTGCTGCTGACCTGTCGAAAATTGAAAATGAGATTAAGTTAATCGATCAATGTGGAGCTGAATATATACATATAGATATTATGGATGGTCACTATGTTCCAAATATTACTTTTGGACCAAATATAGTAAAAACTATTAGACCGATTACAAAAAAAATATTGGATGTTCATTTAATGATAAAGCCAGTTCTAGAGTATATTGATGTTTTTATAAAAGCTGGAGCTGATATTATTAGTTTTCATCCTGAAGCTGATAATAATCATGACGCAATATTTAGTAAAATTAAAGAAACAAATTGTAAAACTGGTATAGCACTGCACCCAAACTTGCAGGTAAATGATGTTAAGCATTTGTTACCAAAAATAGATCTTATTATAATTATGACAGTTGTACCTGGTTTTGGAGGTCAAATTTTTATGGACTCTGAATTACATAAAATAAAAGAGCTTTTTGAGTATCGAAAAAAAAATAACTTAAATTATGAAATCGAAATTGACGGAGGTATTAATGACAATACTGCTAAAAATTGCCTAAACTATGGAGCGGACGTACTAGTAGCTGGATCATATATTTTTTCTAAAAAAGAAAAGGAATATAAAAATTTAATAGATTCATTGAGATATTAGTCTTTGACTTAATGTCTAGATTTTTATATACCAAGTCAAAATATGGGATATCCAAAAAAACATCGTGGCCGAAGAAAAAGAGGCTCCAAATATAGACGTAATAAAAAACGTCAAAAGAAAAAATAATAAATTACAAATATTTATTAGATAATATATGTTATTAAATCTCAAGGAGATATTATGACATTATTTAAAATTGTTAGTGAATCAAAAGCATCAAATAAAGTAAAAAAAATTTTTAATTCAATTAAAAAAACTAAAAAAATTAATTTTATACCAAATTTTTGGGGAACAATAGCAAATGATCCTGAAACTTTAGAAAGAACGTGGAACTCAATTAATCAGGTTATGAAAAAAGGTGCTTTGAACCCTTTAACAAAAGAATTATTATATATTGCTGTTTCAATGACAAATAGTTGTGAATATTGTATTCGATCACATATTGCTTCTGCTAAAAAGAAAGGCATGACAGACAAAATGTTGAAAGAATTAATATCAATAGTAGGAATGGCAAATGAAACTAATAAATTAGTTGAATCATACCAGGTTGAGGTTGATAATTTTTTAAAATAGTTCCTTAAATTTCATTTGTGATCAATCTATTAACTGCTTTTTCTTTTATAGGTGCATGCATTAACGCTGAAATAAAGCCTAGCAAAACACACAACCACCACATTAAATCATATGATCCATAAGTGTCAAATAATTTACCTCCTAACCATGATCCTAGAAAAGAACCTATTTGATGTACCATAAATGCTATTCCATATAGCATCGACATATAATACGGTCCAAATACTACTGTTATAATACCGCTCGTTAAAGGTACTGTAGAAAGCCATAAAACGCCGAGCATGCATGAAAATAACAAGACAGTTAATTCAGTTTTTGGTAAAAATATAAATAATAAAAATAAAATACTTCTAAGAGAATATAAAAGTACTAATAAATTCTTTTTTGATAATCTATCACCTAAATATCCAAAATATATAGTACCAATTACATTAAATAAACCAATAAAAGCCAATGCCCAACCACCAACCCAAAAAGGAAGATTTATATCTTCAATAAATGCTGGCAAATGTACAGCAACAAAAGTAACATGAAAGCCACATACAAAAAAGCCTAAGCACAATAAATTGTAACTTTTAGATTGAAAAGCTTCATTTAAAGATTCAATTACTGTTTGATCTGTTCCCAATTTAGATGACTGCGATTGTTTAGAAAAATTAAGAGCAAAAGAAAATATTATCATTACTGATGAAATAAAACATAAATATATTATAGAGTTAGACCAACCAAATACTTTTATTAAATAAGCAATAAACGGAACCATTAAAAATTGACCGAAAGATCCTGCTGCCATAACCACTCCTAAAGCCAAAGTTCTATTTTTTGTTTTTACTGATCTTCCAACTGCTCCTAATACAACGGCAGTACCGCAACCTGCGCCACCTAAACCAAACAAAAACTGAGAACCAATTATATCAAATGATGAATCAACATTTGCCATCCAAATCAAGCCCAATATTACTAAAGAGATACCCAGCACTGATGCCTTGCCTGAACCAAATTTGTCTGATAGAGCTCCAAAAAGAGGGGAACCTATTCCTATCATTAAAACCTGCAATGCCGCAGCAAAGCCAAAAATCTCCCTACCTGCACTAATATGATTTGAAATAGGAAGTAAATACAAACCAAAAGAGTGCCTTATACCAAATGAAATAAGTAATAATGCACTTCCACCTAAAATTACTAAAAAAGGCACAAGATTTCTGCTTAAATCAATTTTCATTTAATTATACCAAAACAGTATTGGATCACTTCATCTAATTTAGTTTTTTCAAAAAAGTACATGTAAGAATATGACATAATTAGTAATATTAATGATATAAATCTTAAGTACCACATAATATTATTTTTATTATTTTTATTTGTAACTTCAGTATTTTGAATTTTTAGTACTAAATTTGTTAATTCTATCCAAATCCAGCACAAAATAAATGCTAATAAAACAATTAATATAGCCATAATTTAATATTTAACTATATAACAAAACTAATTATGTTTAAATTTTTTACTGATCCAAAATGGTCTATATGGGCCTATGCTGGATCAATAGTAATTTTGACATCTATATGGGTCCAAGTACAAATAGATGTAAAAATTAATGAGTGGTTTGGTGAGTTTTACGATATGATTCAAAAAGCATTGGGAACCCCAAATGCAATTACTATGCAAGAATATATGGGTGCATTAGCAAGTTTTGCACAATTAGCTGCAATATCAATTATTTTAGGATTAGCTATATCTTTCTTAACTTCACATTTTTTATTTCGATGGAGAACAGCTATGGTAGATTGGTACCACAGTGTGTATGACAAAGCTCGTAATATTGAGGGAGCTAGTCAGAGAGTTCAAGAAGATACTATAAAGTTTAGTAGAATAATGGAAGGATTGGGAACGAGTCTAATTGAATCTGTTCTTGTCCTTGTTGAATTTTTTCCTCTTTTAATGACTCTATCTGTAGGCATTCCTATTTTATGGTTCGGCGAATGGCAATATGGACTTGTTTCAGGTGCTTTTATCTGGGCTGTGGGAGGTACAATCTTGATGATTGTCTTAGCTTGGATTTTAAGATTAGTAGGAATTGAGTATGACTTACAAAAAAAAGAAGCAGCTTATCGTAAAATCTTAGTTATTGCAGAAGATGATGGAGCAATAAGACCTAAGACATTAGAAGAACTTTTTGATGGAGTAAGAAAAATTCATTTTAAAAGTTATTTATATTATCTTTACTTTAGTATTGGGCGACTAGCTTATTTACAAGCAAATGTTTTGGCGGCATATATATTTTTAGCTCCTGCTATAGTTGCGGGCGTAATGACTCTTGGTGTAATGCAACAAATTATCCGTGCTTTTGGAAGAGTCGAAGGATCTTTACAGTACCTTTTTAGAGCCTGGCCAACAATTATTGAATTAGCTAGCGTTTATAAAAGACTTCGTGAATTTGAAAATAAAATAAATGTCAGTATAGAAAAAGAAAATTCTCAAATTTAAAATTAATGATTTTTTTAATTTTTATTATAGTACCAATTCTTGAAATAAGTATTTTTATAACTGTTGGCTCGAATATAGGTATAATAAATACTATCACAATAATACTATTAACTGCACTTGTAGGTATTTTTTTAATTAGAAAAAGAGGTCTAAACCTACTTTTTAATGCCCAAAGCAATTTATCTCAAGGAATTATGCCAACTGAAGAAATTAAAGGAGGTATATTTTTGTTAATTTCAGGCTTACTTCTAATTACACCAGGATTTTTTACTGATTGTATTGGATTTGTAGTTTTTATTAAACCTGTTCAAAATTTTATAGCTTTAAAAGCAAAAAATTATTTTCAATCACACAGAAGGTATTAATTCATCAATTTTATTTATGAGCTCTCTTAATGCTATTATAGTTTTATGATTTAGAGGATCATCAATTTTTTTTAGAGGAGGCATTAAATTATTCCATGAAGGGATTTTATCAATAATAGAAAAATAAGCCTTCATAACACTAATCATTTCATGAGATGTTAAAGCTTTTCTAATATTAATCATTAATAATTGTAGTTCTTGAAAATTATCTATTTCTTTTTCTTTTTTATAATTATGCAATATAAAACTTAAAAGTTTTCCCGCAATATTTGTTCCTGCTGTTATAGCTCCAGCCCCACCTTTTTTACAAATATCAAGTGCAAGAGAGTCATCTCCACAAAATAATGAAAAATTGTCAAAATATTTTATAACCTTAAGCATATTGTCTTTATTTCCACTTGAGTCTTTTAAACCAATTACATTATTTGGATAAAGTTTAATCAAACTTTCAATAATATTAAAATTAATTGCTACATTTGTAAATTGTGGAATATTATATAATAAATAATGAAATTTTGTATTTCCTGTTTCTTCAATAATTCTTCTATAATAATTAATTACTCCTTCATCACTAATATTTTTATAATAAAATGGAGGTAGTAATAAAACAGCTCTAACACCATGATTTGAGGCGTGTTTTGTCATTTCGATAGAATCTGCAACTGATGAAGAGCCTGTTCCTGGAATTAAAATATTTGCGTCTATTCTATTGTCTATTAAAAAATCAATATTATTTTTTTTTTCCTTAATACTAAAACTATTTGCCTCACCTGTTGTTCCAAAAATAGCTAAGCCATCATGCCCTTGCTTCATTAAATATTGACAATGTCGCAAATATAAATCTTTATTTATCGTCAAATCTTCATTTATTGGAGTTAATGCTGCACTATATACACCTGTAATTTTAAGCATAAAAATATAATAAAACAAAACCAAGGGAAATTCTATAAAATATAAATAAATTAAAATTAGTTTTTTGAATAACATTCATCATAAAATGTATAGATATAATAGCTGTAAAAAAAGCAGTTACTGAAGCAAATAAAGATTGGTTGATATTTAATAAGTCTCCTGTATTTTTCAAAATATCAAATAGAGATAATATTAATGATGCTAAAATAATAGGAATAGATAAAAGCATAGAGAATATTGCTGCATTTCTTCGACTAAGGCCTAAGAATCGAGCCCCAGTAATAGTAACTCCTGATCTACTAGCGCCTGGTATAAAAGCTAAAATTTGGAAAATACCAATTATCAAGGCATGTTTGAAGTTAATTTCATTCCACGATGAATGAATTGATTTTTTTTTATCTGCAAAAAATAAAATAATTCCAAAAAAAATGCTGGCCCAAGCTACAACTTCCAAAGAACGAAAATAATCTTCAATATAATTATAAATAAAGAAACCAACAACAATAGCTGGTAGTGTTGCAAAAATAATTTTAAAAATAATTATATCTTGAAATGATTTATATTGAAAAAAATTTTTAAAAATATTAATTATTTCTTGTCTTAAATAAATTATCACTGCTACTAAAGTTCCAAAATGAACAGCAATATCTGTAAATAATCCTTGATCTCCCCAATTAGTTAACTGAGCAAATAATACTAAATGACCAGATGAACTAATAGGTAAAAATTCTGTAACACCCTGAATCATACCGATTAAAAAGTATTGTAACTCAAACATTAATCATAAATAATTTTTGCTAAGTCAGGACCGGTAGGAAGAGGTTGCGCATTTTTATTAGAAAAATATTTTTCTAAAAACTGAAGATACTTATTGTAATCTTTAAGAATATTAAATTTTTTGTCTTTATATTCGTCATCATTTTCTTCTAACTTATCAAACTCTGTATCTATATAATTCATGGCTTCCGGTATTGTTGTGAAAGGTCGTTCTTGATTAATAACTAATCTGTCATGAAGTTCACGGTGAAGTATTTTAAAATCATCTGATGAGAGTGTTTTAGGACTTTCATCAAAAATTAAACGTTTCAACATAAAACTTGCACGCGGATCTTTGATGCCAAGAGCAATTTTATATTTGTCATTCCAATTGTCTTTTTCATGAAATTGAGCAAGATCAGCAGATTGTCCAAACTGGGTAAAAAGATTCGCTTTACTCTCAGGAAAAATGTTATCTTGCGATGACTCTTCTTCCTTTTCAATTTGCCTATCAATTTCCATTAATTTAAATTTATCTGCAAGGGATTTATTTTTATAAACCATTCTAGCTCTTTCATTTAATAAATCTGCTCCGATTTCATTATAAGGTTCATAATGAGAAGCAATTTTACCTGGTAACAAAATAGGATGTTGGTTACAAATTACATAACGATTTTTCTTTTTAATCAATTTCTTAAATTCTTCGGCATTACACTCAATAAGAGGTTCTGGATCATGTGCCAAATCAATTGTATGAAACCAACCGCTGTATTGTGATTCACAAACCATTGATAGCGCTTGAAGTTTTACTCTACCTGCAAAGCTTGTCATGTAGCAAAAACCTTTATTAGTACTTACATAATCAATGGCTTTTTCTTTATTCATCGACATTTGTAATTGATCCCAATTATCTTTATCACTTTGTTGAATAAATTTAGTTAATGCAATCGATGTTCTTACATCACTTAACGCATCATGAGCAAATTCGATGGGCAAGTTATTTAATTTAGCTAATTTCTCTAATTTAAAACTTGGATTTCCTCTTGCAGTTAAAGGCGTTTTTATGCCGCTTGGGTTAAGAGCATATAAAGCTCTTGCCAAACTTAAGGTATCCCCCCTATTCTTTCTTGTAATGTAGGGAAAAAACAAATTATTAAATAAGTTGTATTCTAAAACAGATTCATCAAAATCAATAATATTATGACCAATAAAAATTGTTTCCTCAGCGTCTTTTTTCCATTCATCAAAAGTGAAATTAATTTTTTTCATTAATTCATAAGAAGATTGTTTAGCATTAAGCGCTTCACGAATTCCTTTTTGCGTAGTTAAAAGTGCTCCAGGTTGGGAAATAATTGAAGTACGCGGTCGACAAAATTCATTAATATTTTGGTTTGTCTCTTGAAAATTTTCATCTGTTACAACTGCTGCAACTTGCATGATTTGCTCCCACTTTGGGGTAGTGCCATATGCATTAGGACTCTCTTTTTTACCTCTACCTGTAGTTTCTAAATCATAAAATATATATTTTTTTGCCATATATAAATCCTTTTTACTTTATTGTTTTCGGTTTGAAATAATAAAG
>CETH01158457.1_pt1 | contig 10501 bp, 10 predicted proteins | sample 361461 | NCBI WGS metagenome assembly CETH01 (sample SAMEA2622695, study PRJEB7988) | marine metagenome | isolation source: saline water (ENVO:00002010), including
AACAATGGTTTATTTCTATGGAAAGCCATGGTTTAAGAAAATTAGCACTAAAAGCGCTTGATGAAACAAAATTTTATCCAAGTAAAGGTAAAGACAGAATTAAATCAATGATTGAAACTAGACCAGATTGGTGTGTTTCAAGACAAAGAGTTTGGGGTGTTCCACTTCCTATTTTCGTCTCAAAAAAAGATAATAAGGTTTTGATAGATGACGAAGTATTCGAGAACATTGCAAAGATTTACGAAAAAGAGGGATCAGACTGTTGGTTTTCAAACGATATTCAAAGATTTTTAGGAAAAAAGTATAAAGCAGAAGATTATATTCAGTCTAAAGATATAGTTGAAGTTTGGTTTGATAGTGGTTCAACACACTCTTTTGTACTAGAAAAAAGAAATGATCTAAAATGGCCCGCATCGATGTATTTAGAAGGTTCTGATCAACATAGAGGATGGTTTCATTCTTCATTATTAGAGTCATGTGGTACCAGAGGAAAGGCCCCGTTCGAGTCAATTCTGTCACACGGATTTGTGGTTGATGGCAAAGGTCTAAAAATGTCTAAATCTTTAGGGAATGTAATTGCACCTGAGGAAATATTAAAAAAATATGGAGCAGACATTTTAAGAATTTGGGTTACAGCTTCAAACTATGCTGAAGATCTTAGGATAGATTATTCTATACTAGAACAACATGCAGAGGCATATAGAAAAATTAGAAATACTTTCAGATATATATTAGGAAATATAAATGATAAATTTACAGTTCAAAATTTCACTAAAATTGAAGTTAATAAACTCCCTGAATTAGAGCAATATATGCTTCATAAACTATGTACACTTAATGAAAATTTTCATAAAAATTTTGATAGCTATACATTTCATAATTTATATAAAGAATTGTTGAATTTTTGCACAGTCGATCTTTCAGCGTTTTATTTTGATATTAGAAAAGATACGCTATACTGTGATGAGCTAAATTCACCAAAAAGAAAAAATTGTATAATTATTTTAAACATTTTATTAGATTGTTTATTAAAGTGGTATGCACCAATATTATCTTTCACAACTGAGGAAATTTATTCTCTTATAAATGATAATAGCACAGATAGTATTCATTTAAAAAAATTTGTAAAAACTCCATTGACTTGGCAAAATACAAAATTGTATGAAAAATGGGAAAAATTAAAAAAAATTAGAGAAATAGCAAACATAAGTATTGAAAATAAAAGAGCAGATAAAGTAATAGGCTCAAGTCTTGAAGCGAACATAAAAATAAAACTTAGTAAAGATTTATATGATTTTGCAAAAGATTTTGATTTTGCGGAATTATGCATAACATCAAAAGCTGAAGTTATATTAGACAATGTCTCAACTAATAAGATTACTGTAGAGACTTTCAAGGCAGAAGGTAAGAAATGTAAAATATGTTGGAAAATAAGAAAAGATACATGCGAAAGGCATGGACCACTTTAAATTTAATTGATGACTAAAAAAAATGCTATTTTTAATATATTAATTATTTTTTCAATTTTTTTTTTTAGATAGATTTACAAAATTCTATATTCTTAATATAGCTGAAACACAGGGAGTTGTGGATATAAAGGTCAATTCTTTTATAAATATAATATTAGTTTGGAATTCTGGTATTGGATTTGGTCTTTTTCAACTAGATCAGGCCTTTGCTTATAATTTAATTACTATTTTAATATTATTTATAAACTTAATCATAGTATATTTATTATTTTATGCTGACGACTTAAGAAAAATACTATTTTCCATGATTCTTGGCGGTTCTCTAGGAAATTTTTATGATAGAATTTATTTTTCAGCTGTGCCTGATTTTATTGATTTAAATTATGAAGGTTATCACTGGTTTGTTTTTAACGTTGCTGATATATTTATTTCAATTGGAATATTAATTTTAATTTTTTTAGAATTATTCAAAATTAACAAAAATGAAAAAAAATATAATTAAATTTTTTTTAATTCTCTTTTTGATCTCATCCTGTAGTGGAATGAGCTCAAAAAGATCTCAACAATCAACTGAATTTCTAGTTGAAAAAAAAAATCCTTTAGTAATGCCCCCAGATATAGATGACTTGCCCGAACCTAAAAATGATGAGGTTGATATTAATGAAACAAATGATTTTAAAGATATTCTAAAGAATAATACAATAGAAAATAATAATGGATCAGCATCATCAAAGAAAAGTTCTTTAAAAAATTCAATAATTAAAAAAATTGAAGAATAATGGGAGAAAATTTTATATTTAAAAATTATACAAAAAAAATTAATCAAAAAACAAAACAAAGATTAAAAAATAAAATAAAACAAATAAACAAATCAGAAAATTATAAATTTTTTGATAGCTTTAAGAGCAATTATAATTATTCTTTTAATAGCAAATCCCTTAGAAAATATAGAAATTTTAAAAATATTAATGTTTTTGGCATGGGTGGCTCATCATTAGGAGCTAAAGCAATATACAATTTTTTGCATAACAAAATTAATAAAAAATTTTTTTTTTATGAAAATTTAAATTTAGATAAAAAAATTAAAAATAAAACTTTAAATATAATAATATCAAAATCTGGAGATACTTTAGAAACAGCAGTAAATTTTAATACAAGATTTATAAAAAAAAATAAAAATATTTTTATTACAGAAAATAACAATAACTATTTAAGAAATCTAGCAAATAAACTTAAGTCAGATGTTGTAGGACATAAAAATTTTATAGGAGGTAGATTTTCAGTTTTATCAGAAGTAGGAATGTTGCCAGCACAATTAATGGGATTAAATGAAAAAAAATTCAAACAGTTTAATAAACTGATTGTTCAAAAAAAATTTATAAACAACTTAATCAACAATGTTTCTTCAACCTATAATTTTATGAAAAACGGTAAATATAATTCTGTAATCCTTAATTATGATCCTTACTCTGATGATTTATTTAAATGGTATCAACAATTAGTATCAGAAAGTCTTGGTAAAAAATCTAAAGGAATTCTACCTACCATATCTACGATGCCAAAAGACAACCACAGTTTATTACAACTTTATTTGAGTGGATTTAAGTATAATTTTTATACTTTTTTTATAGTAGAAGAAAATAAAAGTGTAAAATTAAATTCAAAACTTTTATTAAGTAATTTTGAATACTTAAAAAATAAGAGTACTTTTGATATCTTAAATTCTCAAAGAATTGCAACCCAAAATGTATTTAAAAAAAAAAAAATCCCCTTTAGATCTTTTTATGTAAAAAAAAGGTGTGAAGAAACATTGGGGGAATTATTTTGTTTTTTTACTTTAGAGGTTATCTTGTTGTCACATTTAATGAATGTCAATCCATTAGATCAGCCAGAAGTAGAACTGATTAAAAGAGAAACTTTTAGGATTCTTAAGCACTAAATTGTCCAAAAACTATTTTTGAAGAACCATAGATTTCTTCTCTCAGTATTTTGAATTTAACATTATATTTATCAACAGTTTTTTTATGTCTATGAATTATGATTAAGGAATTTGAATTGATTGCCCCAGATTTTGAAACTTTAATTATGAGATTTACTAAATTTTTATCATTAAATGGAGGATCAATAAATACTATGTTAAATTTAAAATTTAAATTTTTTAAACTATTATTATTATAAATATTGATATTTCTTATCTCAGCCATACTCTCAAAATTTAAGTTTTTTACATTTTTTTTTAATAAATCTGCTGCAGGCTTATAATCCTCATAAAATATAACTTTTTTTGCACCCCTAGAAATAGCCTCCAAACCAAACGATCCAATTCCAGAGAAAAGATCTAAAATATAGCTATCTTTTACATCTTTTTTAAAGATGCTTGAGTGCCTCAATATGTTGAAAATTGACTCCTTAACCATATCTTTTAAAGGTCTTGTTTTTTTATCTAAGGGCATCAAAATTTTTTTTCCTTTTGCTTTTCCGGATATTATTCTCATTAATTTCCTATAAACTTAAACCCAATATCTTTTCTATGGTAACCATTTTCCCAATTAAGTTTCTTAATTAGTTTTAAACAATTTTGCCTTGCATTATTTAAGTTTTTATCCAAACAAACAAAATTTAATACTCTTCCACCGTCAGAATAATATTTATCATTAATTAAATTTGTTCCAGCATGAAAAACATACTCATTAAAATTTGTTTTTAATTTTTCTAAGTTTTCGATTAAAATATTTTTTTTATAACTATCTGGATAACCCATAGAGGTTAGAACTATACAAATACTTTTCTCATTTTTCCATTTAAGATCTATTTCGTCAAGTTTACCTCTCACACAATTATCTATAATTTCTAAAAAGTCATTATCTAACAAAGGTAAAATAGTTTGACACTCTGGGTCACCCATTCTTACGTTGTATTCAATTAGAAAAGGATCATTATCCTTAATCATAAGTCCAGCATATAAAAAACCAATATATTTTGAATTATTTTTTTTTAAAAAATTTAACGTAGGTTGAATAATTTTTCTTATTATTTTTTTTTCAAGTTCATCATTGTAAAGTCTTGAAGGACTGTAAGCACCCATACCACCGGTATTTTTACCTTTATCCCCCTCAAGTACTCTTTTGTGATCTTGTGCAGAATTAAAAATTTTAAATGAATTATTATCATATAAAATAAAAAAACTCATTTCTTCACCATATAAAAAATCTTCAATCAAAAGTTCTTTTGTATGTCCAAATTTTCCATTAAAAATCTCACTTACTGCTTTTTCAGCATCTTTATAATTTTCACAAATATAAACACCTTTTCCTGCAGCTAATCCGTCAGCTTTAACTACTAATGGATAATTTTTATTTTCCAAATAAGATAGCGAAGATATTTTATCTGAGAAAATTTTAAAATTTGCAGTTGGAATATTTTCTGATTCACATATTTTTTTTGTGAATATTTTGGAACCCTCTAATTTGGAGCTAAATTGGTCAGGCCCAAAAACCTTAAACTTATGTTTAATTAAGAAATCAGCTATACCATGAACCAATGGTTCCTCGGGGCCAACTATTGTTATATCAATTCTTTCCTTTGTTAAAAAATTTTTGATCTCTTCAAAATTTTTAATATTAATATTTATATTTTTTGCTATTTTTTCTGTTCCACCATTTCCAGGTAGACAAAATATTTTATTTAAATTCTTCGACTCGTAAATTTTTTTACAAATTGCATGTTCTCTTCCACCGCTACCAATTATTGCAATTTTCATGTATACTTATTTATATTATGATAGATAAATTAGCCAAGTTAAAATATCTTAACAATTCCTTTGAAATTATTGAAAATGGAACTTATGTCATATGTGCTGTATCAGGTAAAAAAATTCCAATAGAGAATCTCAATTACTGGAATGTAGAACTTCAAGAACCATATTTTTCTTATTTAGAGGCTAATTCAAAAAGACAAAATAACATTTAATTTACTTCCATCTATTGTGAGTAAGTATCCATTGTGAGGGGCGTCTTAATATCATTTTTTCTAATATTTTGTTAAGTTTTAATGTTATTTCTTCTATACTTAATTTATCATCAAATTTTAAAGGCTCTTCTATATTAAGATTAAATTCGATATCGTTATTTCTTTCTATATAAACTGGAACAATCTCACAATTGAACTTTTTAACTATTTGAGCTGGTATTGTTGTTGTAAATGCTGGAACTCCAAATAATTCTGATTTAATTCCCTCTGTTACTCTTTGATCAATCATAAGAGCTATTGAATAATTTTTTTTCAAAAATTTAATAAGATCTCTTGTACCATTTTTCCCTTTTTTAATTTGATGTTTACAAATGTGGTTTATTCTTATTTTTTCCATTATGTAATTTAGAAAAATATTATTCAAAGGTCTATAAATTGCAGCAAGATTTATATTGGAGGAGTCTAAATACATTGCCATTAGTTCAAAGTTGTTAAAATGACCAGAAATGAATACTACTTTTTTATTTTCTTCTTTAATTTTATTGAGATGGTGTTCTCCATTAATATGCAAATACTTTTTTAACAAACCACTCTTAAATTTTTTGAGGTAAACATAATCTGATAATATTCTACCATAATTTTCAAAAACTTCATTTACAATTTTTTTATCATCCATAATTTGAGTTTGAGAATTTTTTTTTATTAAATTAAGATTTTTTAAAATAATTTTATCGGATCTGATCAGCTTCCCAAAAGTCTTACCAATATTTGCTCCAAATTTAGATGCATTTTTATAACCAACTATTTTAAATATTGAAAATAAAATCATTATTAAATTAAATTGTATAAAATATTTTATATATTTCATAATTTTTCCACTAAAAAACTTTTAAAACTAGATAACTTATCAATTTTAAAATCAACCTTTGTAAATTTTATTTTATGATTTCTAAAGTTTTGTATTTTCATAAAATCCTTTTCTGTAGTTATTATTCCTAGATTATTTTGAAGTGCGATTTTTCCTATTTTTTTTAAGTCACTTGATTTATAGCTAAAATGATCTGGAAAAATAATTTTTTTTTTAACATTTATTTTGTTTTCATTTAACAGATTAAAAAAATTTTCTGGGGTACCTATTCCACAAAAAGCTAAATATTTCAATTTTTGATTAAACTGTTTTTTATTTTTAAGGAAATATTTTCCATTAAATATTTTGATATCTTGATTATATTTTTTTATGTTTTTTTCTAAAATTTTATTTTTTTTTCCATTAATAAAAACCGCGTCATAATTTTTTAATTCATATAAGCTTTCTCTAAGAGGCCCCGCTGGTAAAAGTTTTTTATTACCAAATCCAGAAAAGCTATTAAAACAAACCAACGAAAGTGAATATTTAATAGATTTGTCTTGAAGCCCATCATCAAAAATTGCTAAATTTTTATTATTTTTTTTTATATTCAAAAGTCCCTCAATTCTTTTCTTAGAAATGATTAATTTAGTTTTCCTAGAAAGTAGTCTTTGCTCATCAACTTGATTTTTATAATATTTTTTAACTACAAAAATCTTAAATTTTTTTTTTAAAATTTGATTTAACTTTATCACTAGTTGAGTTTTTCCCGTTCCACCGAGATAAATATTACCAACACAAATGGTTGGAATTTCTGGTTTATATTTAGTTTGGAAATTTTTAAAAAATATAAATAATCTAGTTATTAATGTTAAAGGCCAAATTAAAAAAACAATATAATTATTACTTTTCCAAAAATTAGGTTTCAATAGTTTCACTTTAGATCAATTGTAAAATTTTGACATAAGTTAAATTTAATATTTTTTGACCGTAATTCATAAGTTTTCTATTTTCAAAACTTAAACGTTTTTTTTTAAGTAGCTTATAAATTATATTATGGCCTTGATTATGACTTTTAAATACTTTTGAAATATTCATTAATTTAAGTTTTTTATATATTTCTTCAAAATTTGATATGTGTGGTCCGTGGATTATTTTACATCCTAATTTTGCTGGTTCTAAGGGATTTTGACCACCATGCATAATTAGTGAGCCCCCCATAAAAACTATATTAGATATCTTATAAAACTTATTTAATTCTCCATATGTATCTACAATATATATATCTGTATCTACACTGATAGGATTATTAGAACTATGCAAATGCATTTTAAGAGAATTTTTTTCTATATCATTTTTGATTTGGTGTATTCTTTCAACATGTCTAGGCACAATAATTGAAACTAAATTTTTTTCTTTGTTATTCCTTTTAAATTTAAGATGATTTTCAATTACAAAACTTTCTTCATTAAAGTGAGTACTTGCCGCAGTAATTAAAAGCCTTTTTCTTTTGAAGAAATTAATTGTTTTATTTTTTAAAAAATCGGTCTTACTTTTTTGGCTAGTTGTGAATTTTAAGTTTCCTATTTCAATAATTTTTTTTACTCCTAGTTCAATGAGTCTTTTATGTGTTTCTTTATTTTGAGCAAAACATAAGTCAAATTTATTGAAAATCTCTTTGGCATAATATTTTATTTTTTTCCATTTTTTGAAAGATTTTAATGTCATTCTTCCATTAATTAAAACTAATTTTATTTTATTTTTCTTTATACTGTGGATTAAATTAGGCCAAATTTCAGACTCACAGAGAAAAAAAATAGAAGGTTGCCAATATTTTAAAAATTTATTTATAATGATTATGTTATCAATCGGAAAAAATTGGTGGATTGTTTTTTTTAACCTTAAATTTAAAAATATTTTTGAGGAGCTTAAAGTTGTTGTGGTAATTAATATTTGTTTTATTTTATGATTTAATTCAAGTTTTTCAACAAGAGGAATTATACTTAGTAATTCTCCAACACTAGAACAGTGAAACCAAATTAATTTACCTTTTTTCCTTTTTACCGAGCTAAAAGCATATCTTTCAAGAAATCTATTTTTACTTTCCTTTTTTTTTAAAATTCTAAATAAAATAATTATGGGAGAGATTAATAAAAAAAATTCACTGATTAATCTATAAACGAATTTCATTTTTGTTCACGAAGCTGTTTTTCGTAAAATTTTTTGTATGTATTCGATGAACTTAATAAATGTTTGTGGTTACCCTCATCTATAATTTTACCATTTTCTACGACATAAATTTTATTACAATTAATTATTGTTGACAATCTATGCGCAATAACAAGTGTAGTTTTTCCTTTTGTTAAAAAATTTATTGCGTTTTGAATTTTTGACTCAGTTTCAGAATCCAAAGAGGAAGTTGCTTCATCTAAAAGAATTATTTTGCTATCTTTAAGCATTGCTCTTGCTATCGACAATCTTTGTTTTTCTCCTCCAGATAATCTTACTCCATTTTCACCAATCATTGTGTCATAACCGTTTGGCATATTCATTATAAATTCATCACAACTAGACATTTTAGAGGCCGCAATTATTTCATTATCACTTGCATTTAAATTTGAATATTTAATATTATTTTTAATTGAATCATCAAACAGAGATATATCTTGACTTACTAAGGAAATATTTTTTCTTAATGAAAAAATTGAATAATGGCTTATATCTTGATTATCAATAAGAATTTTTCCTTTACTTGGGGTATAAAATTTTGGAATTAAATTCATAATAGTAGATTTTCCAGCACCACTGTGACCAACAAGTGCTGTCATTTCTCCACTTTTTGCTATTAAATTAACGTTTTCAAGAATACTATTTTCACGCGTCGTATATTTAAAGTTAATTTCTTTAAACTCAATGTTACCAGAGGAAACATTCAACTCTTTTCCTCTATTCTTATCTATAAATTTATTATCAATTATTGGCAAAATTCTTTTTGCTGCAGATAAACCTTGATGAATTCCCATATTTAATGTGGCTAATGATCTAACAGGTTGATAAGCTAACATCATAGCAGCCAGGAATGAAAAAAAGTTATTTATGTCTAAATTTTCGTTCATTACTAAATTACCTGCAAAATAAATTAGCAATGCAATCATCAAACCTGTAAGACTTTCCATAATTGGTGTAGAACGTGTCATCACAACCTCTATTTTTACCATTTTTTCTTTAATATCGTTTACATTCTTATTAAGTCTTTCATTCTCATAATCTTCCCTTTGAAAAATTTTTATAATTTTATGATTTTTAATAACATCAAGAAAAAAGGAATGAACTATTCCAGCCGCCTCTTGTGCTTGAGTTGTGATTTTACCTACTCTTTTACCTAAAGATTTTGCAGCAATTGAAGCAAGTGGTATCATTACTAAAGCAAAAATAGCCAACCTCCAATTTTGGTAAAACATTACTGTTATTAATCCAATTAATGTAAGTGTATCTTTTGTAAATAGCAGTATTGTATTAGTTACTAAGTTTTTTACCATTCCAGAGTCATATTGTAAGTGAGAGATTATTTTGCCGGAATGTTTTTTGTCCATCGTCTCTAAATTAGATGATACAACTGAATCCATAATTTGTAATTGAAGGATTTTTTGAATTTCGCCCCCCATTCTTATTAAAATAGTTCTTGCCAAGTAAAGAGAAATTCCTTTTAAAGAGAAAGCAAACAAAATTGCAATTGGAATTAATATCATTAATTGTTTATTCTTTTCTATAAATATTTTTTCAATTGCTGGATCAAGCAAATATGCTATTGATGAAGTACTACCAGCGACTAAAACAGAAAAAAATACTGATAAAAATATTCTACCTAAAAACTTTTTTGTGTAATCTTTATATAACCTTTTTAATATATCTAAATTTGACATTTGTTTTAAATCTTACCCATTAAAATATTAATAAAAATTACCAAACCTAAAAAATTATTACTTTTGAAGATATTTAAGCAGATTGATTTATTCGATAAATTAAATCTATAAATTTGAAAGATGAATAAATGTATTAAAACTAATATCGATATCAAAAAGAAATAATTATTAAGATTCATCATGTGTCCCATTAAAATATAAAATGTAAAAAATAGAAGATAACATACTGTTAAAAAAAATTTTGGATTTTCTTTAAATTTAATTGATGTTGATTTTACTCCTATAATTTCATC
>CETH01045415.1_pt1 | contig 10500 bp, 14 predicted proteins | sample 361461 | NCBI WGS metagenome assembly CETH01 (sample SAMEA2622695, study PRJEB7988) | marine metagenome | isolation source: saline water (ENVO:00002010), including
ACTCTATTTTTTTGGCAATTTGATAAAAAAAGAGTTAAAAACAGTATTAAAATATAACTTACATGTTTGCTCTTTATAAAAAACATAATAATGAACTTTACAATAAATTAGTTGAATTATCACGTAATAAGTTATTTTATCAAGAAATTAAATTAAAAGACGAGTTTGAAACCAGAGCTCTACTGATTTTTTTTCATTTGGCCATTATTTTCAAGGCAGGTAAAAAAGGAAAAAATAAAAAAGAATTTCAAAATGTTTTTGATAACGTTTTTAAGAATATAGAAGTTAATATTAGAGAATTAGGATATGGAGATACAAAAGTTAATAAAACTATGAAAATGTTGAGCAAAATTTTTTATGATATTGTCTATGTCCTTGATAAGGACAATTTTTCGTTTAAAAATGATATTGTTTTAATTAGCAAATATTTTCCTTCTTCAAAAAAAGAAGATAGTGAAAAAAGTAAGAAATTAGCTAAATATTTATATGAATTTGAAAATTTTTGTTTTGATTTAGATGTCGATAATGTGTTAAAGGATTTCATAAACTTTAAATATAGGTTGTAAATAAATGGCCGTACCAAAAAGGAAAACTTCAAAATCTCGAAGAAACAAGAGAAGATCACATCATAAAATTATTGGTGTAAATGTTGTTGAGGATAAAAAAAGTGGTGAATACAGACTGTCTCATCATATCGATCTAAAAACAGGCCTCTACAACGGAAAAAAAATATTAGATAAATAATTTATCTTTTAAATAATAATTTAAATGAGCGACAGTGTTAAGATTGCAGTGGACTTAATGGGTGGAGAAAATTCTCCAGAAAAAAATCTTGAAGGTATTAATCTTTTTGTAAAAAAAAATACCAATAAAAATGATTATTACTTTTATTTATATGGCGATAAAAATTTAATCGAGAATAAATTAAAACAATTTAAATATTTAAATGAAAACAACTATAAAATATTTGATACCAAAATAATTGTTTCAGATGAACTTTCAGCAATGTCTGCAATTAAAAAAGGCAAAGGTTCCAGCATGTGGAATTCTATTCAATCTCAAATAGATAGTGACGCAGACATAACATTATCTGCAGGAAATACAGGAGCATTATTGGTTATGTCTAAAATGATACTCAAAACTCTAGACAACGTTGACAAACCAGCATTGGCAGGTTTATGGCCTAATGAAAAAAATACAAACGTGGTATTAGATTTAGGAGCGAATATTGACTGTAGTGAAAAAAATTTAGTTGATTTTTCAGAAATGGGTGCCGCATTATTTAAATCCCTTTTTCCAGAAGATAAGCCAAAAGTTTCTTTATTGAACATAGGTCTAGAAGAAGTTAAAGGAACAGAGTTATTAAAAAATACTCATGCCAAATTAAAACAGTTAGATAAACTAGGGGATTTTGAATTTAAAGGTTATATAGAGGGAAACCAAATCATGAAAGGTGAGTCTAACGTTATTGTAACAGATGGTTTTACAGGAAATATCGCGTTAAAAACTGCTGAGGGTACTGCAAATTTTTTAACAAAAACTTTAAAGGAAATTCTAAAAGAAAATATTTTTTCTAGAATTTCAATTCTTTTTTCCTATTTTTCATTGAACAAATTTAAAAAAAAACTAGATCCGAGAAAATATAATGGTGCAATCTTTTTAGGTTTAACCGGTCCTGTTGTTAAGAGTCATGGTGGAACAGATGGTCTTGGTTTTTATTATTCAGTTGAACTTTGTTATAAAATTGCAAAAAGCAATCTAATTAACAAAATAAAAGAGAATTTAAGTCATACAAAAAAACTAAATGAAGAGAATTAATGTTTCTAAAAATGATGTACTAAAAGAAATTAACGCAGATTTTGGTATACCAAATAAATTTATTAATCAAATTTTAAGTATATTTATGGACATTATAATTGAAGGATTAAATACAAATCAAATTGTTAAAATTTCAGGATTTGGAACTTTTAAAGTATTAGCCAAAAAAGCAAGAATAGGAAGAAATCCTAAAACAAAAAAAGAATATGAAATTTCAGCAAGACATACCGTAGTATTTAAACCATCCATGGCATTAAAAAAACTGATTAATGAATAGAAATAAAAAATTATATATGACTATCGGAGAAGCTGCTAAAGAAATTTCTGTAAAAACACCAACTTTAAGATTTTGGGAAAAAGAATTTAAACAAATAAAACCTAAAATATTATTTGGTCAAAGACGATATTATACAAAAAAAGACATGGATGTTTTAAAAATTATTTATGAATTAGTTAAAAAACAAGGCTACACCATTAAAGGTGCAAAAAAATTATTAAATAATAGTACAGCTAATCTTGACGTAGACTTAAATTCTAGTGTAAATAGTAAAAAATTTCAAAGTTCTTTAAAAATTAAAGCTGAAAAAATAAAATTAATTTTAAAAAGAATTAAAGGAGAGAAATAATGGCAAAAAAAAATTCAGTCAAAGTAAGACTAGTCCCTGAAAGTAAACCGGATAGCGCTTTTATTTATTATGCTAAAAAACCTACAAAAGGTGAAAAAGCAAAAATTAAATTAAAAATGAAGAAATATAATCCAGAATCTCGAAAACACGAATTTTTTATAGAGAAAAAATTACCACCTCATAGTAAATAAATTATTTTTTTCCAAAATTTTTATACTCATACTTAACAAAAGCTCTTATCATTGATACCCATATACTATTGGTAATATTAGGATCAATTTTTTTTCTTAAAGATTTATTTTTTATAGTTTTTAAAATTACTTTAATTCTTTTTTTATCAACAATTTGATTTTTTTTAGTTTTATTAGACAATATTCGATCCACTAAATTGTTTCTTTTTTTAATAATTAGAAGCATTTTATCGTCTAATTTATCTAATTTTCTCCTAATTTTTTTTATTTCTTTATTTATCATAGCGACATAAATGTAATTAAATTAACTTATTAATATTATATAACAAAATAATGGAAATTATATTAAGAAAAGAATATTCAAAATTTATTAATTATTGGCTTATAAGTCTGTTATTTTTTATTGCACTAATTGTCATAGTTGGCGGTTTGACACGGTTAACAGACTCAGGATTATCTATTACAACTTGGGATGTTGTTAAAGGAATTTTTCCACCCCTTACTAACAATCAATGGATTGAAGCATTTAATCTCTATAAAGAAATACCACAATATTATTTGCTTAATCAGAGCATGACAATGAGTGAATTTAAAATAATATATTATTGGGAATACATACATAGAATCTTAGGAAGAGTTTTAGGATTACTGTTTCTTGTACCTTTTATATACATATATTTTAAAAAAGTATTAACAAAAAAATATAATCAAAATTTTTTAATTTTATTTTTATTAATTCTATTACAAGGCACAGTTGGTTGGTACATGGTTAAAAGTGGTTTAGTTGATAATACTACGGTTAGCCATTATAGATTAGCTATACATTTGAATTTAGCTTTTATTTTATTTTCAGCAATTTTTTGGTATTTTTTAAATATAAAATCTAAAACAAATAAAATATTTTTTGATATAAGTAGCAAAAGTTTAATTCCAAAAATATTTATTTTTCTGGTTTTTTTACAAATTACCTTCGGTGCTTTTACATCTGGTTTAGATGCTGGACAGATTTATCAGACATGGCCACTAATGAATAATTATATTTTTCCTGACGATTTATCTTCAGCAACAATTTTTTCATATAAAATATTTAACGAAGCCTCTTTTGTACAATTTGTACATAGAAAACTTGCTTATATTATATTTGTATATGTTTTGGTTATGTCATTTTTTGTATTCTATAAAAAAGAAAAAAATATGTATAATTCAACTTATTTTCTATTAACGATAATTTTTATTCAATTAACACTTGGTATCTTTACTCTTATAAGTGGGGCATACATATGGATTGCTTCATTACATCAAATTTCTACAATTTTTTTATTAATTTCCTCAATTTATTTTTATTATAAAACCATAAAATCGTAGTTTATATTGACATAGTAAATAATAACTTGTACTTATGCGCAAGTTTTATGACACCATTTGCAAAAAGAAAAGATCTGAAAAATAATTGGTATTTAGTTAATGCCGAAAACCTTGTTGTTGGTAGACTTGCTGCTTATATTTCACAAGTTTTAAGAGGTAAAAATAAAAGTCAATTTAATCCAAACCAGGATAACGGTGATTTTATTATTGTTACTAATATTGAAAAATTAAAGTTTACAGGTAAAAAATATAAAAATAAAAAATATTTTAAGCACACAGGACATCCTGGAGGAATAAAAGAAACATATCCATTTAAATTGAAAGAAAAAAACAAATCGGAAGAAATATTAAAATTTGCTGTTAAAAGAATGCTTCCAGGTGGACCTTTAGCAAAAAAACAACTCAGCAAGTTAAAAATGTATTATGGTGACAAACATCCTCACTCAACACAAAATCCGATAGAAATCAATTTTTCAAAATTAAACAAAAAAAATTCTATTAAAATTTCATGAACACTGAGAATATAGATATCAACAAAAAAAAAGTTAGTAGGTTAAAACTAGATTTTAAAGATAGTAAATATGCTACGGGCAGAAGAAAAAAGTCTATTGCAAGAGTTTGGGTTAAAAAAGGTTCAGGAAAAATCTTTGTAAACGGAAAACAAATGAACGAATACTTTAAAAGACCAGTGCATCAAATTTCTGTTACCAGGCCCCTGCACGAGATTAATGCACCAACAGAGTATGATGTCAGATGTAATGTCAAAGGAGGAGGATTGTCTGGTCAAGCAGGTGCTATAATTCACGGTCTTTCCAGAGCCTTAGTAAGTGTCGACTCCTCTTTAAAAAAAGCACTTAAAAAAAACAAATATACCACTAGAGATTCTCGGAAAGTTGAAAGAAAAAAATACGGTCGCAGAAAAGCTAGAAGAAGTTTTCAGTTTTCTAAAAGATAAATCGTTTATTTCTATTAAATTTAAAAGTGATATAAGTAAATTATGTCATCAAATAAAATTAACATTGCTGTGCTTGGTGCGACTGGTTATGTGGGTTTAGAATTAGTGAAAATACTATCAAAGCATCCTCATGTTAACATAAAGAATCTTTGTGCGAGAAAAGGAATTGGTAAATCAATTCAATTTTTTGACAAAAAGATTAAAAAAAAGTTACCAAAAATTTCTAATATGATTAAAGTTGATTGGAAAAAAATCGATGTTGTATTTACATCTTTACCTACAGGTGAAATGCAAAAAATAGTCAAAAATATATTTAAATTTAAAAATCTAAAAATTATTGATTTATCTGCTGATTTTAGAATATCTAAAAAAAAAATATTTGAAAAATATTATAAGCAAAAATTTAAATCCCATCAATTTTCAAAACACTCTATCTATAGTTTATCGGAGTTTAATAAGAAAAAAATTAAATCTTATAGAATTATTTCTTGTCCTGGATGTTATCCAACGTCAATACTTATTCCACTAATTCCAATCGTAAAAAGCAATTTAATTAAAACAAATAATATTATTATTGACTCTAAATCAGGTTATTCAGGTGCCGGAAAAAATCTTAAAAATAAATTTAAACACAAAAATCTTTATTCTTCTATACATGCTTATGGTGTCGCTAAACACAGGCATTTGAGCGAAATTGATCAGGAATTGTTAAAAGTTAATAAAAACATCAAATATAATTTTACTCCACATTTAATTCCAACATTTAGAGGGATGCTTTCATCAATATATGTACAAACTAATAATAATATTACTGCTAAAACAATTTATAAAAATATTAAAAAGTATCATAAAAATAATTATTTCATAAAAATTCTTCCATTTAACAAAAATATGGGAACAGAAAATGTAATAAACACTAATTTTTGTGAAATTAGTATTTTAAAACTTAGAGATACAAATAAAGTTTTAATATTATCAGCAATTGATAATTTGATTAAAGGAGCAGCTGGACAAGCAATCCAAAATATGAATTTAATTTATTCATTTAAGGAAAATTCTGGGTTAAAATGAAATTAATATTTTTCTTCATTTTTTTATTAATTACCTTTTGCGCCAATCCATTAAGCAGAACCGAACGTATTTATATATGCGGAGATCATGCCTGTAAAAACGAAAAAGAGAAAAAAGACTATTTTAATAATAATATTTCAATTGAGGTTTATACAATAGAAAAAAGCAATTTAAATAAAGAATCCTTCGATTTAGTTGAACTTAATTTACTAGAAGATAAACTTATGAGTAAACAACTAATTAAGTCCTCAGAAAAAAAAAAAATAATACAAGAAAAGGTTAAAGAGAGAAAAAAATTGGCTAAATTAAAAATTGAAAAATTAGAAGAACCTAAAGAAAAATTAAAAGCAAAAAGCAAAAAAACCCCAAAAAAGAAAAAAAATAAACAATTTACTTTTATTAGAATTTGTAAAAATTTAGAAGAATGTGATATAGATAAAATATCGAAGATAATGATGGATATAGGTAAACAAAAACCATATCCAGATTTAACAAATAACTAAATGAAAAATAAAAAAAATATAAATATAGCCATAATTGGTCTTGGAAATATTGGCGTTAGTCTTTACAGACATTTAATAAAAAACAAGGATAGTATTAAAAAAAAAACTAATGTTAATTTAAATGTCAAATATGTTTCTGCCAAAAATAGATTAAAAAAAAGAAAAATCTCCATTCCCCAAAAAAAATGGCTTCCAAATTACCTTTATGCTGCTAGTAAACCTGACATTGATTTAGTAATTGAATTAATCGGTGGCTCTGATGGTGCAGCTAAAAAATTAGTCTTTAATTCGCTAAAAAATAAAAAACACGTCGTAACTGCAAATAAAGCTTTGATTTCCAAACATGGAGACGAATTATCAAAACTTGCAGAAAAAAATAAAGTAAATCTTGAATTTGAAGCCGCTGTTGCTGGTGGTATTCCAATTATAAGAGCTATTAAAGAGGGACTGATTACAAATTCAATTAAGAAAATTTATGGAATTTTAAACGGTACATCAAATTATATTCTAACAAAAATGTTGGAGAAAAATATGAACTTCAATGATGTATTAAATGAAGCAAAAAAATTAGGTTATGCCGAAAGTAACCCTGCAGAGGATTTAAATGGGAATGATGCCAAGTCAAAAATACAAATTTTAACGTCGTTGGCTTTCAATTGTTTTATTAATAGATCAAAAATTAATGTTGAAGGCATTAAAAATATTGATCATGAAGATATTAAAAATGCTAAGACACTTGGTTATAAAATAAAACATTTGGCTATTGCAGAAATAAAAAAAAATAAATTAATACAAAGAGTACACCCGTGTATGGTAGCTAATGATTCTTATATAAGTAATATTAATGGAGTACTTAATGCAATTATTATTGAAGGAACACCGATTGGAAAATTTACGATCCAAGGAGAAGGGGCAGGCCCAGGACCTACAACATCTGCACTTGTCTCAGATATTTGTTCAATATTAAGAGGCAATATCAAATATCCTTTTTCTATTCCTAATAAAAATAGAAAAAAAATTAAATCCACTGACATTTCTGAAGAAATTTTTTCCTCATACATAAGATTAGATGTAGTTGATAAAACAGGGGTTCTTTCCTCAATAACAAAAACTTTATCCAAAAATAAAGTTTCAGTTAAAAGATTAATTCAGAATCCATACAAAAGTAAAAAATATGCTTCAATTATTATAATTTCCCATGAAAGTAAAAATTCTAATTTAGTCAGAGTTATAAACGAGCTGTCAAAAAAGAATTTTATAATTAATAAACCGAAATTTTTTAGGATAGAAGAAATTTGAAGCCAATTAATAAAAACCTATTAAATAAATTTATAAGTGTTTCAGAAAGAGCTGCTTTTGGAGCCTCATTATTTAGAGGTAAAAATGATAAAATTGCTGCTGATCAAGCAGCTGTCGATGAAATGAGATCAGAATTAAATAAAATTGAAATGAACGGAAAAGTTGTCATAGGAGAGGGTGAAATGGACGAAGCACCAATGCTATTTATAGGTGAAAAAATAGGGACAGGGAAGGGAGATGAGTTAGATATTGCAGTAGATCCTTTAGAAGGAACAAACTTTACTGCAAAAAATTTACCTAATGCAATTTCTGTCTTAGCAGTGACACAAAAAAATGGGTTATTATCAGCACCTGACACATACATGGAAAAGATTGCTATTGGATCAGGATTTCCAAAAAATATTATCGATTTAGACAATTCTGTTGAAAAAAATATTAGACAACTTGCAGAAGCAAAAAATGTAAAGCCTGATGAATTAACTGCTTGTGTTCTTAAGAGATCTAGACATGACAAAATTATAAGTTCATTAAAAGAATTAAATGTTAAAATTAATTTCATCATGGACGGTGATGTTACTGGTGTAATTTCAGTAGTAGATAAAAATTCACCTATTGATATTTATTTAGGTGTCGGAGGAGGGCCGGAAGGAGTTCTAGCAGCAGCAGCACTCCATTGTTTAGGAGGTCAAATGCAAACAAGATTAGTAATGAGCGATCAAGAAGAAATTAATAGAGCAAAAAAATTAGGAATCACCGATTTAAATAAAAAGTATAATATAGAAGACATGGTAAAAGGAGATGTAATCTTTTGTGCAACTGGTGTAACTGAAGGAGACATGCTTAAAGGAATTAAACACATTAATGATTCATTTGAGGCAACATCCTTCGTTTTACATAAGAGTCAAAACTTTTCGAAAAAAATCACTAATATATTAAAAAAATGAATGGTAATTCTGTTTTAGGTAAGGATTGGGCATCCAAAAACTATAACGAGGATACAGTTAATTTCTTAAAAGAAAATTTTAATTTAAGCGAAATAGTCTCTAAGTTAATTGCAATTAGAAATATTAAAATTGATGAAGTTAATTTATTTTTGAATCCAAAAATAAAAAATTTATTACCAAATCCATTTATTCTTAAAGATATGATAAAGGCTGTTGACAGAACCATAAAAGGAATTGAAGCAAATGAAAAAATCGGAATTTTTGGTGATTACGATGTTGACGGAGCAACTTCGACTGCTATTCTTGGAAATTATTTTAATGAAATAAATCAAAAGATTGAAATTTATATACCAGATAGAAAAACTGAAGGATATGGACCAAGCATAAAGGCTTTTGAGAAATTAATAAAAAATGGATCTAAATTAATTTTTACAGTTGATTGTGGGACATTATCATTTGAGACTATAGAGTTTTCACAAAAAGAAAATATTGATGTTTTAGTTTTAGATCATCATCAATCCGAATTAAAACTTCCAAAAGCTTTTTCCATAGTTAATCCAAATAGACATGATGATAATTCAAATTTAAATTATCTTTCTGCTGCTGGAGTATGTTTTATGTTCCTTGTAGCTTTAAATAAAAAATTACGAGATATAAATTGGTTTAAAAAAAAAAATATAAAAGAACCAAATTTAATTAATTATCTTGATCTAGTTTCTTTGGGTACGGTTTGTGATGTTGTCCCATTAATAGGTTTAAATAGAGCATTTGTAAAGCAAGGTTTAGAGATATTAAATAAAAAATTGAATCTTGGACTCAAAACTTTAAAAAACATTTGTGGCATCGAAAGTTCTCTTAATACTTATCATCTTGGTTATGTTCTAGGCCCAAGAATAAACGCTGGTGGTAGAGTTGGTAAATGTTCACATGGTGCAAATTTACTTTTAAGCAAAGATACAAAAGAAATTTTCAAAATTGCTTCCGAATTAGAAATTTATAATAAAGAGAGAAAATCAATTGAAAATGAAATGTTAAAAAAAATAGAAAGCACTATTAAAATTGACCCAAAAGATTCTGTTATAGTTTTGTCAGGTCATAATTGGCATGGAGGTATTATAGGTATTATTGCTTCAAGGATAAAAGAAAAGTATAATAAACCTACTGTTATAATATCTGTAGAAAACGGATTCGGAAGGGCGTCAGCAAGATCAATTTTAGGTTTTGATATAGGCACTGTAATTATAAGTGCTGTTCAAAGTAATATTCTAAAAAGAGGAGGGGGGCATAAAATGGCTGGAGGATTTAGTATTGAGGAAAATAAAATACAAGAATTTAAGGATTTTATTACAAAAAAATTCGAAAAAATAAAAAAAAAATTAATCAAAACAAATACATTGTTTTTTGACTCAAAAATATCTCCATCAGCATTAAATGAGGATTTTTTTTCTGAAATAAATTCACTTTCACCCTTTGGATCTGGAAATCCGGAACCCAGATTTGTTATTGAGGATCTCGAACTATTAAAATCTTCAATTGTTGGTGAAAGGCACATCAAATCTTTATTGATTGCTAGAGATGGATCTGTTGTCAAAAGTGTCACTTTTAATGCGACAAAAACAGATATGGAAAGCTATTTATTATTAAAAAAACGAAATAAAATTAATATTTTTGGTAAATTAAGTCTTAATGAATGGAAAGGTCAGAAAAATGTAGAGTTTATTATCGATG
>CETH01020776.1_pt1 | contig 10499 bp, 9 predicted proteins | sample 361461 | NCBI WGS metagenome assembly CETH01 (sample SAMEA2622695, study PRJEB7988) | marine metagenome | isolation source: saline water (ENVO:00002010), including
ACATTCTTTGAAGCTCTTCATCAGTTGTTAATAAATCTTCTCTTCTAGTACCAGATCTTCTAATGTTTATTGCAGGATAGATTCTTTTTTCAGCAATTTTTCTTTCAAGATGAATCTCCATATTTCCAGTACCTTTAAATTCTTCATAAATAACTTCATCCATTTTAGAACCTGTTTCTACCAAGGCGGTTGCAATAATGGTCAAACTTCCACCTTCCTCTAGATTTCTAGCAGCACCAAAGAATCTTTTTGGTCTCTCAAGAGCATTTGAATCCACACCACCGCTTAAGATTTTTCCTGAAGCAGGCTGCACAGAATTATACGCTCTTCCTAATCTGGTTATAGAGTCTAGAAGAATGACAACATCTCTTTTGTGCTCAACTAATCTTTTTGCCTTCTCAATAACCATATTTGCAACTTGAACGTGTCTTGTTGGGGGCTCATCAAAAGTACTTGCGACAACTTCTCCTTTTACGGTTCGAGACATATCGGTAACCTCCTCAGGTCTCTCATCAATAAGCAATACAATGAGTTCAACTTCTGGATTATTACTTTTTATAGAATGAGCAATACTCTGTAACATTAGAGTTTTACCAGCTTTGGGTGGTGATACTATTAATCCTCTTTGACCTTTTCCAACTGGAGCAATTAAATCAATTATCCTTGACGAAAGATCTTCATTGGAGCCACTGCCCTGCTCAAGCATAAGTCTCTCTGTAGGAAACAGAGGAGTTAAATTTTCGAAGAGAATTTTATTTTTTGTTTTTGCAGGCTCTTCACCATTAATTGTATCAACTTGGATTAGTGCAAAATATCTTTCTTTATCTTTTGGTGTTCTAATTTTACCTGCAACAGAATCACCTTTTCTCAAACCAAATTTTCTTATTTGACTTGGTGAAACATAAATGTCATCTTCTCCAGCACAATAAGAGCCTTGAGGTGATCTTAAAAATCCAAACCCGTCATTCAATATTTCAAGAACGCCGCCACCATAAATATCTGTTCCTTCAGAAGCTTTATGTTTAAAAATTCTAAAAATAATTTCTTGCTTCTTGAGCCTACCAAGATCTTCAAGTCCGAGTTCGGTAGCAATTTCTACCAACTCGCTTATGGGTTTATCTTTAACTTCGCTAAGATTCATATAATTATTCCAATAATTTTTTTCGAAAAGGTTGTATTTGGAAGGTTTAATTAATTCTGGATAAAGTGATAATAACTCTTTTTGTTAAATATTCAAAGATAAAAAAAATAAAATTATATTTTTGATCTTATGAATTCATCAAGCTGTAATTTACTTAATGCTCCTATTTGAGTACCTATAGATTCCCCTTTTGAAAATATGACTAATGTAGGAATCGATCTAATTCCATATTCAGCAGCTATATCTCTATTAGAATCAATATCCATTTTACAAACAGTAATATCATTTTTAAATTCTTCAGCCGCTGCTTCAACAATCGGAGCAAGTTGCTTGCACGGGCCACACCATTCAGCCCAAAAATCAACTAAAACTGGCTTATCTGAGTTGATAACAGTTTTTTCAAAATCAACTTTATCTTGAACTTCTACAACATTACTCATTTATTTTTTATCTCCTTAGAAATATCTTTAGCAGCATAGGAAAGTATTGCATCTGCTCCTGCTCTTTTGATACTTAACAGTGATTCTAACATAACATCATTATCTAACCACTCTTGATTTATAGCATATTTTAACATGGTAAATTCACCACTAACTTGATAAGCAAAAGTTGGCACTTTAAAGGTTTCCTTTACTAAATGAATGATATCCAAATATGCCAATGCAGGTTTAACCATCACAATATCGGCTCCTTCATTAATGTCCATTGCTACTTCATGAATTGCCTCGTTCTTATTTCGAACATCCATTTGATATGAAGATTTTGAAGCATTTCCTAAGCTAGAAGCAGAGTCGACTGCATCTCTGAACGGTCCATAAAATTTTGAGTTGTACTTCGCTGCATATGACAAAAGAATAGTATCTTTAAAGCTTTCTTTTTCTAGTGCTTTTCTGATAAAGCCTATTCTGCCATCCATCATATCAGATGGGGCTATTATGTCAGCACCAGCGTCTGCCAGCAGAAGGGCTTGATTAACAAGAATATCAATTGTTTCATCATTCATTACTCTGTTATCACTGATAATTCCATCATGTCCATGATCCGTATATGGATCTAACGCAACATCTGAAATTAAAATGATCTCCGGGAATCGATCTTTAATTTTTTTTATTGAAGAGCAAATAAAATTGTCTTTTTTAGTTGCTTCACTGCCAATACTATCTTTCTTATCAGCATCTATAACAGGAAATACTGCGATTGAATTTACTCCTGCTTCCAAAATGTTTTCAATCTCAAGTAAAGCACTATCAATTCCATATCTAGATATTCCTGGCATTGAATTGACTTCTTCCCTATCTTTAAGATTTTCTTTTAAAAAAATTGGCTGAATTAAATCATTTGACGAGATGTTTGTTTCAGATACTAAATTAATTAAATTAGAATTCTTTCGTAATCTTCTTAGCCTTGAATTTGGATATTTTCTTTTTGACATATTAATCTGTAATTGCTCCTAAACTTGCAGATTTTACACTTGCAGCATATTTTGCAAGAACTCCTTTTTTTGGAGGGTTAGTAGGATTCTTCCAAGTCTTTTTTCTTAAATCAATTTCATCTTGATTTAATTTTAAGGTTAATTCATCATTTTCTGCGTCTATTAAAATTGTGTCTCCATCTTCAATTAATGCAATTAAACCCCCTACTGCTGCCTCTGGAGACACATGCCCCACCACAAATCCATGAGTTCCTCCTGAGAACCTACCATCAGTAATGAATGCAATTTTATCTCCTAAGCCTAATCCCATGATGGCAGAGGTTGGCTTTAACATTTCTCTCATTCCCGGACCACCTTTTGGTCCTTCATATCTTATTACTACTACATCACCAGGATTAATTTTTTTTGCCAGTATTGCCTCAACTCCCTCTTCTTCAGAGTTGAACACTTTCGCTTTGCCTTCAAATGACAAGCCTTCTTTTCCTGTGATTTTTGCAACGGCACCATCTTTCGCTAGATTTCCATATAACACTCTTAAATGGCTATCTGATTTAATTGGACTATCTAAACTCTTGATTATTTCATCATTCGCATATGAATTTACATCTTTTAAATTCTCTTCAACTGAATTACCAGTTACAGTCAAGCATTTGCCGTGAATTAATCCTTTGTCAAGCAAACTTTTCATTAAGGGCTGGATTCCTCCACTTGCATTTAATTCAGACATAAAATGCTTTCCAAAAGGTTTCAGATCTGCAAGAACGGGCGTAACTTTACCTATTCTCGTGAAATCATCCAGATTAAGCTTAACTCCTATGGCATGAGCCATTGCTAACAAATGAAGAACTGCATTTGTAGAACCTCCTAGAGCAATTACAACGGTTATTGCATTTTCAAAGGCTTCCTTTGTCATGATGTCAGAGGGCTTCAGGTCTTTTTCAAGTAAATTCATGATAGCCTTGCCAGCAGCTATGCAATCATTGTTTTTTGATTCAGATACAGCGTCCTGACTACTACTTCCAGGAAGGCTCATTCCCAGCGCCTCTATGGCTGAAGCCATTGTATTTGCAGTATACATTCCACCACAAGAACCTGGCCCTTCTACTGAAATTTTTTCATAATGAATTAATTCCTCTTCATTGATATCACCTTTTGAAAATTCACCCACTTTTTCCGACACAGTCACATAGTCTGTATTTTCATTACTTGGTTTAATCGAACCACCATAAATGAAAATTGATGGCCTATTAAGTCTGGCCATACCAATTAAACAACCGGGCATATTTTTATCGCAACCACCTATAGTAATCAAACCATCATAAGCTAAACATCCAACTACTGTTTCTATTGAATCAGCAATAACTTCCCTTGATACAAGTGAGTATTTCATACCTTGAGTACCCATTGATATCCCATCTGATACTGTGATTGTATTAAATAAGACACCTTTTCCACCATGTTGATTTACTGAACCTTCAACAATTTCAGCCAACTCATTAATATGCATATTGCATGGTGTTACTTTTGCACCAGTAGATGCAATACCTATAAAAGATTTCGAAAAATCTTCTGTTGTAAAGCCTACACCTCTCAACATAGAACGAGATGCGGCTTGATTTGGGCCGTCTACAAGATCTCTTGAATATTTTCTAGTATTCATTATTTATTCATTTTCTCAATCGGATGCGTATCTTATCGCAGCTGAGAGTAATTTTTTAGTATATTTTTCTTTTGGATAGTCAAAAACTTCATTTGAAAGGCCGGATTCTACTATTTTCCCATCTTTCATTACAAAAATATAATCAGACATGCTTCTTATAACTTTAAGATCATGACTTATAAATAAATAGGTTAATTTATATTCATTTTGAATATCCTTTAATAAATTAATTACTTGAATTTGTATCGATCTGTCTAATGCTGATGTTGGCTCATCCAAAATAATAAAAGCAGGATTCATTATTAATGATCTTGCAATAGCAATTCTTTGACGTTGACCACCAGAAAACTCATGAGGATATTTATTTTTTGCTTCTAGTTCTATTCCAACATCGTTCAGAACTTTATCAATTCTTTTTTGAGTCTCTAGCTTAGTTAAACTAAAATGAACTCCAAGACCTTCACCAACAATTTCTCCGACTGTCATTCTTGGCGACAAAGATCCATAAGGATCCTGAAAAACAATTTGTATATGTTTTTTTATTTCTTTTGAAGAATATTTAACATTCTTGGCATTATAGAAAATATCGCCTTCAAATTTAATGAGATTTGCAATTGCTTTGCCAAGAGTTGATTTTCCAGAACCAGATTCTCCTACCACTCCTATTGTTGTATTTTCATGAATATCTAAGGATATATTTTTTACTGCATGAAAACGGTTTTTACTAAAAAAATTAATACTAGGCATATCATAAAAAACATCTAAATTCTCGATTTTAATCAGAGGCATTTCTCCTGTATTGATATCTAATTTTGGTTGAGGTTCAGCACTCAAAAGCTTTTGGGTATATGGATGCTCTGGATTTTCAAATACGTTAACAGTGTCGCCCTGTTCAACAATATGTCCTTTTTGCATAACACATACTTGATCAGAAAATTCCTTCACAAGTCCAAGATCATGAGTTATGAATAAAATAGACATACCGAGTTCTTTTTTTAACTTAGACATCAAGTCGAGAATTTGTGCTTGAATGGTTACATCGAGAGCTGTTGTAGGTTCATCTGCAATTAATAGTTTTGGTTTATTAACAAGAGCCATCGCTATCATAATTCTTTGTCTTTGACCTCCAGAAAGTTCATGAGGATATGCATTAAATCGTCTTTCAACATCATCTATTTCTACAAGCTTCATTAAATTAAGCGCCTCATCTTTTGCATCTTTTTTTGAGATTTTAGAATGTAACAATACTGATTCAGTAATCTGATTTCCAACTTTGTGATATGGATTTAATGAGGTCATTGGTTCTTGGAAAACCATTGAAATAATATTACCTCTTAAAGATAATAAATCTTGTTTGGAAGCGTTAATTATTTCTTTATTTTCAAATTTAATTGAAGAGTTCTCAGAATAAGTGGCTTGAGGCATAGGCAAAAGCTGCATTAAAGACATTGCGGTGACTGATTTGCCAGAACCTGACTCACCCACCAATGCCAAAGTTTTATTATTCTGAATATCAAAATTAATATTGTCTACCGCCTTAAAAGAACCATCCCTTACTTTGAAATCGATACTTAAATTTTTTACTTCAACAATATTTTTCATAAAATTTCTTTGTATTCCTTAAGAAAATCATCAACTGCCATCTTTGCTGATTTCAGTCTTGTCATTGATGCAAAACCATGAAACAAAGAAGGATAATGTAATTGTGTTACGTCATTGTCATTTTCATATAACAAAAATGCAAATTTCTCAGCCTCATCCACCAAAGGATCAAAGCCAGCAGTTACAATTACAGTTTTAGGTACTTCTATTGTAGTGTCATTAAGCATTAAATTAAAAGTTTTATCCTTCATATCTGATTTTCCAGAAGAAAGCTTCTCCCAAAACCACTTCATAGCACTATTAGTAAGTAGATATTCTTGACTGAATGTCTTATGAGATTCCGAATTACAATCTGGATTACACATAGGATATATAAGGAACTGGCTGTGAAGCTTAATGTTTTCATCAACCGCTATATGTCTTGATAAAGAAGCTGCTAAATGTGCTCCTGCGCTGTCACCACATAAGCTTACATTAACTGAATCATGTCCTTGCTCCATGAGCCATCTTAAGGCTAGTAAACTTTCATCTCTTGCTTTAGGAAATTTATTTTCAGGAGATAGACTATATTCCAAAGAATAAATTCTTGTTCTAAGTTTTTCAGAAAAATAAGAAATCATATCGTGATGAGTTCCAACAGAGTTTAAAACATAACCTCCGCCATGAAAAAATAAAATTATATTTGCATTATCTGTTTTATATGGGACGTACTCTCTGAGAAGTAATGATTTATTTTCATCAATTAAATGGTCAATAGTTTTAATTTTTCTTTTTGTTTTTTTGCTTAATCGTAGATTTTTTCTTTTTTTATGAATTTCTTTTCTAATTTTAGGTATATCTTTGTCTTCAATTAAGTGAAGATCAAACTTTGGCATTAACGATAAAAAAAATTTTGATTGTGGATCAAAAATTGTGTTCCTTTTTACGTCTTTATTAAAAGAAGTGGTTAGGTTAATTAACCAAACTGGTATTAGAAAAAATAAATTAATTAAAAAATTTCTAGCCATTAAGAATAATTATAAATAAAACTGGTACTTCACTTTATATTTGTTGAAGTTTATCCTAGTTGTCAATGAAAAACTTATTTATTTTATTGGCTTTGAGTTGCGTATCATCCTTGAGTGTAATTTCTCAGGAGGCATTTTTATTTAAATTAAAAGATAATGAAGTACTTCCTGCTAGTGAAGCCTTTAAGCTTGAGACTGAAGTAACTGAGCATGAATTATTAATTAAATGGATTATAGTTGATGAATATTATCTATATCTTGATTCCATTAAAGTAAATGCAAATGAAATACCAATAAAACATAAGCTTTTAGAATCAAAAATTATAGATCATGAGGATATTTTTTTTGGTAAAACAAAAATTTTAAAAGACAGATTAATTATCTCTGTTAAAAATTCATCCTTAAAGGATATCGAAGTTAACTATCAAGGATGCTCTGAACGTGGTTTTTGCTATCCGGTACAATCAATTAAAATATTATAAATAATCTTAATTTCTTCTAATTTCTGTTAAAATCATGCAAATATGAAAATTTTAGTACTTAACGGTCCAAATCTTAACCTTCTTGGTGTAAGGGAAGAGGATATATATGGAAATGAATCCCTTCAAGATGTAGAACACAAACTTAAAAAAATTGCTAATGAGGTTAGTGCAGAAATTACTTTTTACCAGAGTAATGCAGAACATAAACTAATTGATGCGATACATGATGCATATGAGTTAGGTATTGAATTAATAATTTTCAATCCAGCTGCCTATACACATACAAGCATTGCGTTAAGAGATGCCCTACTTGCAGTAAAGATTCCTTTTTATGAAATTCATATTTCAAATATAGAAAATAGAGAAGAGTTCAGACAAAAATCTTATTTTAGCGACATTGCTGTAAAGGTTTTTAGCGGACATGGCACTAATGGATATTTACTTGCACTTAAGGAGGCTTTAAAGATAAGTTAAAGATATGGATATTAGAAAAATTAAGACTTTAATAGAAATGCTTGAGGAATCAAATCTAAATGAAATTGAGGTAAGTCAGGGTGATGAGTCTGTAAGAATTTCCAAAGGAAACGATACAAAAAATTTAATTGAAAGTGATCAGTTAAATACTAAAATTTCGAATCATGAAAGCCTCAGTATGAATAAAGATAATAAAGAAAATTTAAATGGACACCAAGTTAAGGCTCCTCTTGTTGGAACTTTTTATAGAAAGCCAAGTCCTGAAAGTGATCCATTTATCAAAGTTGGTGATGTTGTAAAGAAAGGTCAAGTTCTGTGTATCATTGAAGCTATGAAAATGATGAACGAAATCAAATCTGAATTTGATGGAGAAGTATCAACTATTGAAGTAGAAGACGGTCAACCAGTTGAATTTGGTCAAACGATTTTTGTTATTCAATAAATAAATGTCTTTTAAAGTTTTAATAGCCAATAGAGGTGAAATTGCATTAAGAGCTCTAAGGGCTTGTAGAGAGCTTGGAATGAAAACTGTTGGAGTTTATTCAGAGGCCGATAGAGACTTAAAACATCTAAGATTTGTTGATGAATCTGTATGTATAGGTCCAGCATCACCTGTAGATAGCTATCTCAATATACCTTCCATCTTGTCAGCTGCGGAGCTAACAGAGGTTGATGCAATATACCCAGGCTATGGGTTTCTTGCTGAAAATCATGAATTTGCTGAACAATGTAATAGTAGTGGTTTTAAATTTATTGGGCCAAGTTCAAAAACAATAAAAACAATGGGAGATAAAATCACTGCTAAAAATTTTGTTGAAAAATTTAATATTCCTACTGTGCCTGGTTATTCTGGAGATTTACCAGAGAATGAATCAAAGTTAAAAGATATTGTAAAGCAAGTTGGATACCCAATAATTTTAAAGGCTACAGCCGGTGGCGGTGGAAGAGGAATGAGAGTTGTATTCGATGAAAATGATTTAGTAGACTCATTAAAAATAACAAAACAGGAAGCGCTAAATGCTTTTGGAAATGACAAAGTTTATATAGAAAAATTTATTCAAAATCCCCGCCATATAGAAATACAAATTATCGGTGACGGAAAAGGTGATGCAATTCATTTAGGAACAAGGGACTGCAGTCTACAAAGAAGACATCAAAAAATTATTGAGGAAGCTCCTGCATTAGATCTTGATAAAAACAATTTAAATATACTATTGGATGCATGTATAAATTTGTGCAGAGAAATAAATTATGAGGGTGCAGGAACATTGGAATTTCTATATTCAGACAAAGAATTCTTCTTCATTGAGATGAATACTCGAATTCAAGTTGAGCATCCCGTAACAGAAATGATAACTGGATTCGATATTGTTAAAGCCCAAATTAAGATAGCTCTTGGTATTAATTATGATCTAAATCAAAAACAAATAACATTTAAAGGTCACTCAATTGAATGCAGAATCAATGCAGAAGATCCAGAAACCTTCGAACCTTGCCCTGGACAAATTACTAAAATGCATACGGCAGGAGGCTTTGGAATAAGGTATGATTCTCATATTTATGGAGGTTATAAAGTTAGTCCTTTCTACGACTCTTTGCTTGCAAAAATAATTACGCAAGCAAACTCTAGAAAAACTGCAATAAAAAGAATGTTATCTGCTTTGGATGAATTTTATGTTGAAGGAATTAAAACTAATCAATCTTTACACGAAAAAATATTAGTAGATGAGACTTTTATAGAAAATAAACACACAATTAATTACCTAGAGAAAGAGTTTTTAAATAAAAAATGAGTTCTACATACAATCCAAAATTCATTGAAGAAGAGATTCAAAAAAAATGGAATCTAGAGAAAAGATATGAATCAAAAATAGATGATAGAGAAAAATATTATTGTCTATCGATGTTTCCTTACCCATCTGGAAAATTGCACATGGGTCATGTGAGAAATTACACAATTGGTGATGTAATTTCTCGTTACAAAAGAATGAAAAATTTCAATGTCTTTCAGCCAATGGGGTGGGATGCTTTTGGTTTGCCTGCTGAAAATGCTGCAATAGCAAATCAGGTTAGTCCCAAAAACTGGACAGACCAGAATATTGAGAATATGAAAACTCAATTAAAATCACTTGGTTTCAGTTATGACTGGTCGAAAGAACTAAGAACCTGCGATTCAAAATACTATAAATGGGAACAACTTATATTTAAAAAGTTTTATGATGCTGGATTAGTTTATAGAAAAAAATCTTTTGTAAATTGGGATCCGGTTGACGAAACTGTCCTTGCAAATGAACAAGTTATTGATGGCAAGGGTTGGAGATCTGGTGCTCAAATAGAGATTAAAGAAATTGATCAATGGTTTATCAAAATAACTGATTATGCAGATGAGTTGCTCGATTCGTTAGATAACCTTGATTGGCCAGAAAATGTAAAACTAATGCAAAAAAATTGGATTGGTAAATCAAAAGGTGCTGAGATTAAATATAAAATTGAAAACTCAAATAACCATCTTGTGGCTTTTACTACTCGACCGGATACTATTTTTGGTGTTTCTTTTCTAGCAATAGCACCAAATCATCATCTTGCTATTGAGCTATCGGAAAAAAATAAAGAGATTGCTCAGTTTCTGAATAAATGCAAAGAAATTAAAACTGCCGAAGCAGATATTGCAAAAGCTGAAAAACTTGGAATAGATACCAAC
>CETH01030114.1_pt1 | contig 10489 bp, 10 predicted proteins | sample 361461 | NCBI WGS metagenome assembly CETH01 (sample SAMEA2622695, study PRJEB7988) | marine metagenome | isolation source: saline water (ENVO:00002010), including
TGTACACGAACACGACAAACCTCGTCTTCGACGAGACCGTCTCCAGCCTGGTCATCAACTTCAGGGCGCAGTTCCCCTACTCGAGCACTGTCGAGGACCTGGTCGGTAACGACACCAACCAGGTTCGCTACGTCGAGGCGAGGCTCTGGGAGCCGGGCACACAGCAGTCAGGAGGAGTCCCGTTCTGGGAGGTCCGCGCAACGCAGGACTACCCCGGGGAGAGGTGGGACTGGCAGCTCGACTTCATCGAGGGCACATGGGTCCTGGAGGTCGAGGCGAGGGGATGGGGGGTTACCACGCCGGTCGAGCAACTGTCGTTCCACGACTCATTCGACCTATATGCGACCATGACCAAGCCATGCGTGCACTTCCCGAGCTCTCACGAGGTCAGTGCCGATGGCGAGATGGAGTGCACCTTCCTCTCAGAACTAGAAGACTGAGCCTCTGGACGGCCTACCCCTCTGCGTAGCGCTTATCAACCAAGGGCAGGTGGCCGCGCTGCTGAGGAAACCGAATGTCGGAGAGTACGTCGCCCCTTGTGTCGCTGGATATGTACCAACTTCACGCCGTTCACATAGGGACCAATCAGAAATCGGCGGACATGAAACAGTTCCTGGATACCATGCAGAACGACAGCAACGGGCTCCACATCATCGACGTGAACCAGACCGACTCCAGGATACGGGTCGTCACCAACTTCCTCTCCAACTACGACCCCAGCAGGATCCTCGTCGTCAGCGCCAGGCAGTACGGCCAGAGGCCAGCTAGGAAGTTCGCCCAGGCAATAGGGGCCAAGCACATCGTCGGGAGGTTCATCCCCGGCACTCTAACCAATCCCAGGCTCAGGACCTACATCGAGCCCGAGGTGATCATGGTGACGGACCCAGCAGCAGACTCTCAGGCACTCTCGGAGGCAGTCAAGTCTGGATTGCCAGTCGTGGCCATCTGCGATGCCAACAACAGGCTCCGCAACGTGGACCTGGCTCTGCCTGCTAACAACAAGGGTCGTCGTTCGCTCGCCCTCGTCTACTGGCTTCTGGCCCGCGAGACCCTGAAGCTACGCGGGACCCTAAAGTCGGACCTCGAGTTCGAGCTCGCGGAGAACGTGGATGACTGGGAATCTACCTTCTGAGCTCGACGGGCTCAAAGCCAAGCACAGGGCCCCCCATACGATGGACCCATCAGCCCCGCAGCTCTTCCTCGCGCCGATGGCAGGCGTCACGGACCTCGCATACAGGATCCTGGCCAGGGAGTGCGGTGCCGACATGACCGTGACCGAGTTCACCGCAGCATCGGGACTGACCCGCAAGAACACGTACTCGTGGTTGAAGGTAGAGAGCGATCCAAGGGAGTCACCATTCATCCCCCAGATTTTCGGTGGCATCACGGAGGAGATGGTCCAGACCGTCGAGATGCTGCAGGACAGGGCCGATGAGATAGACATCAACTTCGGATGCCCAGCCCCGAAGGTGTGCAGGAACGACGCGGGTGCCGCACTACTAAGGGACCCGGATAGGGTAGTCAGCATGGTCCGTGCTTGCATCGAGGCCACCGAGGTCCCGATAACGGTGAAGATGAGGCTGGGTACGGGAGGAGGACCTAACACCGCCTTGGAGATTTGCAGGAGACTAGAGGAAGTGGGAGTCACTAGGGTCTGCGTTCACGGTAGGACACTGAGGCAGCGCTATTCGGGAGAGGCGGACTGGTTGCAGATCAGGGAAATAGTGGATGAATTGCAGATCCCGGTGATAGCCAATGGAGACGTGACTTCTGCCTCAACGGCAGAGGCATGCATCGAGAAAACTAGGGCTGCGGGGCTAATGATTGGGAGGGGGGCAATCGGGAGACCGACCATCTTCCACGAGATCAAGCGAGATTTAGGATGGAATCCCTCCCCTCCTCCATGGGGTAGTGAGGACGAGAGGGTCGCTCGTCACTGGTGCTGGAAGAGGTACTTGGAACTCAGCGATGAGCTATACCAGGGCAGGCTCAACAAGAATCTCAAGAGGCATGCCGTTTCCTTCACTAAGGGACTGCCAGGAGCATCGGCGATGCGAGTGGAGCTTCACTCGGAGGGGGACCAGAAGAAGATGGGAGCGATGGTTTCAGAGTATCTACTGGATATTGCCTCTGAGTCAGAAGTTGCAGTGGCATAGCCGATTCATATAGTTCAGAAAGCAATGTTCTGGCATGACCGTTCCATGCACCGGGTGGTGTGGGCTCAGTGCTCCATCTGAGTCCCAGGACAGATGCTCCGGTTGCATGGTGCTGGAGAGGTCGTTCTTCGCAATAGACCCGTCCCACAGGCCCACCACGGAACAGAGAAGGGAGGCTAGCGAGCGGATCGACCCAACTAGGGGATTGTCATCTGATCAGATGTTCATCAGTATCGCTGATTCGTTCAACGAGAATAGCCTCCCAGACAGCTTCAAGTCATCTCGTGGTTCTCCTGGAAATCTTTCCAGATACATCGCCGAGGAATGGGAGGGAGCAAAGAATAATCTGTATTCGAGAGGAAGAATGGTCGCAGGGATCTATCCTCTCCCCAACTCCGGGGGTACATGTCATCTGCAAGTAAACGACGATGGAACCATCGCCATCGATGGAGTCAGGCTGACAGGTCCTCTGCCCATGGCCGACCTCTGCGACTGGCTCTCAAATCCGAACAGGCTTGGATCGATCAGGTCTTGGAAGAATTTCCTGATATCACTGTCCAACTGCTGCGTGCGATTCCCTCTCCATTCCAATCAAGCCGACTGGCCAGCGCACCTGTTCAGCAGGGGTTGGGACGGGATAGACGCCCCCGACCCTGGGATTTGTATGGAGTTCCCCGGATCAAACCTCCATCCCTTCCTGAAGACGATAGCAATGATGTCGTGTAGGGATCCCAGCACCCACAACTCCCTAGGAAACATCGCAAGGACTTCACCCAGAATAATCACGGAGTTCGGCGGCGATGCCGCGGATAGGTGGGCGGAGATAATCAGGAGAGGAAACAAAGAGGAATTCAGTAGACTGCACAACATAACCATCCACCCAAGACTAGTCGTCGACAATAATTACAGGATGAGGATGTTTGTCCTGAGGTCCGGTTCGCCAATAACGATCCCAGTCTCCGTGAACCCAAGGGTATGGAGGTGCATAGTCCATTCACTGATGTTCCCAGAGGGGAGCGAAGAGGCAAATCTGGCCAAGCACCTTTTCTGGGTCTGGGAGTCGGAGGATTCGGACTGGCTACCCACCCCGCCTCAGATCAAGTCTTCCAGGATGCTCAGGGAAACGATAGACTCCTTGGGCCCAAATTGCTCTGCAGAGACAGTACAATCATCTTCGAGTGATTATCAAGGGATATGCGTAATCGGAGCGTCAGGTCTGGCCTACCACATACAAGGCAGACCATCAGATGGTGCGAAATTCTTGGTTTCTGCATATCCGAGTCGGTCGCACATCTCCAAGCCGGGTTGCACGGGAATTCCCTTGTGCATAGATTCTCAGAAGGTAGGTGGTTTGCAGCTCCCTGCCGGAGACATTTGCGCCAGCTACGTCCTATCCCTAAGGCACGACACCACATCTAGGCACAGCATCTTCACTCTCGAGCACCTTCTCAGAGTCTGTGAATTCACCAATGAATCATTCGAATACAAGGGAGATCTAGACGAGTGGTGGGAGAACGTCTCAGAAAACCTCGAGATGTTCGAGGAGGGGCACCTCTTCGGCCACGAAGAAGAGCCAGACGAGGATTGGGAACCAGACATACCAGAGGGTGCACCGACTCCAGACATGTTCCCAGAGGAACCAGAACCCCCGGAAGAAGACCACCCAAGATGGTCTGGTGAGACAATCGAAGAATTGATGGAGAACATGAGAAACTTCCCCAGAGGGATGGAGGAGGGGCCATGACCGTCCAGCAGAACGGTCTTTGCGAGTGCTGCAAGGAGGTCGAAAGTGCACGTTCCATGTGCGATTTTTGTGAAACCTTGGTTCCCCATATTACCGGCCAGCAAACCGGTCTGATACAGGACGAGGGAATCATAGAACGATTCAGGAACGAGCTGAGAAACCCGGAAAGCGACATCTCCCAGATATGGAGGAGAGTCAGAGCCTTCGGCATTGAGAACAACAAAGACTCATTCGCAGCACCCTCCAAAGACCAAGAATGGCTTTTCGGGGAGCCTCCGGTTTGGTCCCTCTCTGAGGAAGACATGGTCGCAATCTCGACGGCTCGCACCAGTAGGATGGACGATAGCATGTCACGAAGACTGGCACGGGGGGGAATACTCCCAGACGGGACACACGTCTCTCTTGCCGGAGGCAGTTTCTATGTCGATGGGCACCCCTGCAGAATACCCTTCAGAGGACTGATGAAGATGCTCGAACGCCATCCAAGAGTTTGCCAGAGAGTCAATTGGAAGCAACTTCTCCGCTCTGTCGACCTCGCTCTGAACACTAGGTCGCTTAGTTCGAATTACGGCAGGCAAAGATCCCCCATCATTCACCCAGCATCCGAAATCTTCGCGGTGAACGTGATAGACTCACTCTTGATGATGGAGATGCTACGACGAGTATCACCAAGAGCCACAAGACCAGTATTTTCCAGCAAGCTTTGGTTCAGAGGTTCTACTTGGCTAAACAGGTGGGATTCCATGCTCGCAAACCGAGTCAGAGGGCTCCAGGAGGATGACCTCAAGGTCCCACGGACCCTAATAGAGAAGAATGGCAAGCTTTTCCTCAGAGTACGTAGGAATAGGGGTTGGAAAAGGATAGAGTTGGAAAGCGACCCAAGGACATGGGAGGCGATAGTCACTTGGTCCCTGAGCCCCCCGGATCACGAAGACCACAGAAGGCTCAGAACGCTCCAGCAGCACATCTTCGCAGACATCCAGATGAGTCTGGTAGATGAGAGCGACCTCAATGGCATCAGGTTCCTACGCGAGGTGATCAGCAACAACGACAGAGCAAGGCTAGACTCCGAGAACAACCAGATAGTGGTCGAGGGGACCAGTGGTCTGAATTACGCGGTAATTCCCGGCAGAGGGGGTCACAACACCAGGTTCGTCGTATCTCCGATGAGAGAGACAAGAAGGAACAACACTGCAAACGCAGTACACGGATGGGCACGGATGAGGCAGAGGATGGCCGATGGTCACAATGCAATATGCATAGTAGAGACCCGCCAGTTAAGGAGGCTAGTCCTTGGCGACGCTCTCGGTTCGATCACGCTATCCCTGTTGGATGACTTGGAGAGCAGCAAGTACATCAACACGCTGAGCTCTCACATCAGGAGGCACCGTCCACGTCAACCCCTACATCCGGATGTACAGCAGCACAATCGTGCTGTGGAGCTGAGGCAGCTGCTAGAGAGGAACATGATAGAACAGGAGAGGGTCAGGGCGACAGAGTCATTCCCGAGACTATTCTCAGTCCTCCTAAGGCTACCTCTCGGCAGTAGGGTGACCTTCACAGCCATGAACAGGGACCATTCTCCAAACGTTCGATTCGACGATTCCGAGACAACCTTCACAACTAGGAACATCAATGATCGGAGGGTTTTGTACAGAATGCTAGAGGCATCAGGATGGATCAGGGACAGAGAAGAAGAGCAAGTCAGGGGGATGACTAGGATTTACATCAGGGCAGGGACAGGTAACAGAGACTTGGGTCCAGCCGTCGAGGAGATCTCGGAGCTGTTGGAACCGAGGGTGATAGCCAACGGGATAAGGATCGTTGCCGGACCACTTTGGAGGTTCTTCGAGCGGATGAACCCAGGGACCGATCAAGCCCTTCTACCTGGGACTGACGAACACATCCGATGAGACTACTCCTCTTCGCTTCCATCCGATAGGGCAGCACGCCTCGTTGCCTCCTTCGAGTATGCCCTAGTGACATTACCCGCTGAAGACGGAACAGCCCTCCCAAGGAGCCATCTGATTGCCTCGGGACCCATCCCAAGATCCACCATCGATACCAAGAAAGCCTCCCAAGCCGCAGACTCCGAACTCTTGGTGCCGTACTTCGTGCTTTGAATGGGCTCTTCTGAGTCTCCGTCATCATAAACTGGCTCGAAGTTCTCTGATAGCTCGTCCAAGGCACCTTCTAACACCTGATTAGCAATCTCCCACCCGACTCTCTCAGCGAGAATTTCTCTGAACCTTTCGAGATAGAAGTAAAGCTGCGCCTTCCTCTCCCTCAGAATGGCCCTCTTATTTGGGGTGGTGGTGCCCTTTAGCATGTATTTCCTAAACATCGTTGTTGAATAGTTGATGTCCTTGCGATCGACTCCCCATCTCTGAGCGATCTCGTTGGCATCGTTGTGTCGCATGCTCCTGCGCAGTGCGGCCAGTGCTCCCACAACAAAAACCCTCAATCTGTAAATCCTGTCGCGTCCTCCGTGAAGCTTCTTCCTCTTCCTCCAGAGAAGTGAATCATTCTCATCGTAGCTCTTTAGCAGATCCTTGACTTCCGCTCTCATCCTCCCCTCTGGGACAACGTCATCTACGATATCAAACAATTCTTCCATGTAGATTGTGCTTTCCTGGCTTCTTTTGTTAGCCCGTCTAACCTCTTTGGAGGCCCTTTTTCCATCCAAAGTAGAGCCTAGTTTCTTTGCCATAGAATTCTGAGACCCATCGCCGAATCTTACATGTCCCGAACTATCCAGATTGTCCAAGTGGTCAATAACTCCACAATCATCACACACTATTTCTCCTCTTACCTCATCTTGAACCAGGTTCATTGAACCGCAATTCTTGCATTTACAGCCATCATTGGCATCATTATTCCGACTTACTTCATTACCCATTTTTACCTTCACTTCCTTTCCTTTGTTACAAAACATTGAGCTGTATTTTTCTCCCTCGCAGAGGAGATTCAAGCACGCTTCTGGACGCCTATTGAACATTACCCAACGCCGTTACCGTGAGGTCTAGATTTGCCCACCCAGACCCCTCATTCCTGAGGGTCCCGGAAAGACGTCCGCCAACCATCGATGGTTGTGTCAGATGACTAATTAATGATGCGTTTCGAGTCGCAAGCATCTCTTCCAGAGACTATGCCTGGGAGAATCTCCACTCTTCCAGCGAAAGGATCCCATTTGCAATCTCATCCAGAGACATTCCGGAGATATTAGACTTCAGAGCCATTTCGACTAGGCTCTGCAGCTCCTCATCAAACGCCGGGCCCATCACCGCCTCAATCATCATCGAGACTGATAATCCGGCTTCGTTGCCATCGGATTCAGCGAGTCGCTTCAGCCTCTGAACCGCCTCTTCCAATCTACTCGACATCATCCCCCTCCGTCATTGACGCGTATGTGATTACCTCTTCATCTGAAGTCCATGTCGATAGAGGCCCCTCCCTCTCTAGAACTCTTTCTCTCCCGGAGTAGTCCCTTCTCAGCCATACCAGGTGATCATGCCCAAGGACGATGGCCTGCTCCAGAATCATCGAACAACTAGCCAACGTCTCTCGATCCGTTGATGAGGCATAGGCTGAGTATGGATGAGTATGGAGCCATAGTCTATAGGGGGCTATCGAACCAACTGCTGGCGCAAGCCTAACTTGACCTCGGGTTCCGATATCGACCCATGCCTGGAATCTCCTGTCTAGTAATACACTCACTTCCTTAGACATACTGTCGGCTATCTTCCAGAGCTCCTCCCACTTGTCGTTCTCGCCCCTGAATCCTGCTATGGCAAGTGCGGCAATCGTCTCACGCACCTCCAGAGCTTCGTTCGCCCCTCCTTCAATTAGTTCAAAAACCAATTTTGGCGGGTGAAGCCTTGGCCGGACACATTCTCTTGGAACCAACTCCTCTTCATGCATTTTCAATCACCTCAGAAGTCGGCAGCTCTCCTAGTATTCCGAACGTGACGGTCGAGGAACGGGGTCTGGGAAGGATTGACTTTTCCTGGCCATCCATTTGCCGTAGAGCCGCTATGATCCACTGATAACCATGAGCTGATGCTGCGAGGTAACCCGCTTGAAGGAATCCGGACTCCCATCCTTCCAATTGACAGGACCGAGGTCCATTCTGTTCCTTGGTTAGAGACTCGACCAAGTCCCTCCTAACTCTGTAATCGATTGCGATGTAACCATCGCCGGAGCACCTAAGGTCGAGCCAGGGAATCTCCAATCCATGAACAACCCTCCTGGCATCCATATTGTCGACACAGACGATTGCTATGTCTGAATCAGGTACATCCGATGCCACCCTAACATCATTAGAAATTGGAGTCACTTCGAACAAATCGTTCTCAAACCCAGCAATTGCGTCCCTGACTCCGATGACTTTGTCTTTCTCTATGTCGGAGTGAGAGAATCTCTGCCCCATAGTCAGATTTCTTATCTCAACCTTGTCAGAATCGACAATGTTGAGCCTTATGCCCCCTAATGAGGACACAAGCGGGCCAGAGGAAATTGCAGAAGCTACGCTAACAGCAAGATTGGAACCTATCCCTCCGACTCCAATCAATGATATCCTAGTCTTTTTCTTCTTCATTCTCTCACTCCTTATTGGCCCCCGATGCAGATTTCTCCATCGGGGGTTTACGTATGTCCGTCGTCATTTGTGACCGAAATCACAGCCCACCGACAAGTCCAGGCACAATTCGCACGGTCCCAATGGTGTCCCAGTTTGCCTCAGCCAGCTCTGCTGGCTGGACCATCTGTCCATTTCCATTAAAGACCCACGAACCCTCGTTTTCAGCAACGGCTTCCAGAGTTTGATCCCTGGTCAACATTGCAGAGGTGTGGCCGAACCTATCGGCAATCTGTACCAGCGTAGTCGCTGAAGTCTCTATTGCACTCAAGTTCTGTCCTCCATTGTTTGTGGAACGCTCTCTGAACTATATGAAGCGAACAAGAATCCTCGAATAGGGGAAATCGGTAAACAAGATACTGCACCCCCTCACTAGGAAAAGACCTAATATTTTCCTGAGTTCGAGTGCACATGACTCAGGAGGGTCTCGCACCTAATGAGTTGGTCTCCAAAAGTAGCCAAATCATCCCCGTTACTGTCCCCGGGGGTTGTGGGAGGATAATCAAAAGCAAACTCTCCGAGAGGGACAGGATGAGTCAGAAACTAGGGGAAAAAGACATTCCTGAGGTTATCAATCGATGTGGTGATCATCTGAAAGATAGAATGCCAGGACTCTACATAGCCTGTGTGGAGTGCGCTGGTGACGTCAAAGAAGACCCACCGGCTTGATTTCCTCTGCCACCCCCATAATCCTCATTGGCATCGCGTCTAAATGGACGATCATTACCCTAGAGCTGCCATCATTCCTAATCCAAAACGGAGAATCCCATTCTACTGTCACGGCCCCGCCGTCTATATGGGAAACTCTGCCAACTGAGAATTGCAGATCTGAGGCGGCGTGAATAACTTCCCCAACTGCCAGGGTTCTGCTCTGAAATGGTGCCTTCAGTAAATTGAATTCGGAAATTTTGTGCCCTTCCAAGGCACCTTCCCCGGGAATGCAAATCATGCAACCCCTATGCAAGGACTGTTCCCGTAGGTTTCGCAGGGCGACTCCGACCCTGTCTCCAGTAATTGCAATTTCAACATCGTCATCCATCACCTGGAGAGACCTAACAACTCCGATGTCGGCAGCCGGCATCACCTCGACTTCATCGTGTTTTGAGACACTCCCAGACTGAACATAGCCAATAGCGACCAAACCAACTCCTTTGACGTTGAAATGCTGGTCAACCGGCAGAATAAGCGAAGCGGACTTCGACACTTCAATTGTCGATGACAACTCATCTTGAATCTCAAATAGACTGTCTCTGATGTCGTGCTCATCGACCCCTCCTTCTACGATCCCCCAGTCTCCCAGACCGGCTTGGTCAAGCATCATCCTAACTTGATCGGAGTCAATCCAACCCCCTTCTTCGGGAGAGATTATGGCACTCCCTCTGGAAATGCCAGAAACAGCCAGTGCAACCATCGCCTCTCCGATGGATGGACTCAATTCCCGAATCTCTAGCAATCCCGCCTTAGCCACATCGAGGACGCTAAGCATTGGCCTGATGCTCTCTGGGAACTTCAGGGGCCTTAGAAGGGAAATGACCCTGACTTCGCCGCCCCTGCTCTCTTTGTGGACATACGACTCTATGTCCCGAGTATCCCCTTTCTTGCCCAACTTCCTCGCCAAGTCTTCCGAACCGACTAGTGCGACGTTGAGTACAGGCATCGAATCACCTACGCCGAAAGGCCGAACTTCTCCATAGCCTGAACCATCAGGAAGTAACCCGTAACTGTACACGCCAGACCAGCGGCTAGAGCAGGGTAGAAGTCCCAGCTCCTGGACTCTATCAACCAGGGCATCACGATGAACATCAGCAGGGATGGGATCAGAAGCCAGACGATGTCCCTCGCGAATGCGGAGATCTCCAGTGCCGTCTGACCCTCGTGGAACATCATCATCATCGATAGTACGCTGACAATTGGAATCGATGCCAGCACTGCTGCCATCAGAGTGCTCCTCTC
>CETH01080032.1_pt1 | contig 10484 bp, 8 predicted proteins | sample 361461 | NCBI WGS metagenome assembly CETH01 (sample SAMEA2622695, study PRJEB7988) | marine metagenome | isolation source: saline water (ENVO:00002010), including
ATTGTGGCCAGTTATTTCCTGATGAATATATGCCTGGAGCAAATTCAGTACTTCCTGACCTGCCGTATCTGTTGGATAGAAAAGAAAAGATCGTCGGATGCATCACGACTCATGCCCACGAAGATCACATCGGAGCTCTTCCTTATCTCCTTGATCAAGTAGAATTTCCTATCTACGGATCGGCATTTACTCTTGGAATGATCAGAAACCGGCTAGAAGAGCGTCAACTTCTAAATCGTTGTGAGTTAATAGAAGTAAGCGACGGTGAAAAGATTTCTATTGGGGATTTCCCCTGCGAGTTTCTACCTGTGACTCATTCTGTTCCTGCAGGTTTAATATCTGCAATCCAAACCCCTCAAGGCTTAATCGTTCACTCCAGTGACTTCAAGCTGGACTTGGACCCAGTTGATGGTCGACTAACTGATTTAAATCGAATCGCTGAGCTTTCGAGAGATCCAGGCATCCGCCTCTTGCTTTGTGATTCAACGAATTCAGATATACCAGGAAGCACCGTTTCAGAGTCTGATATTGCTATTTCTTTGGATAAGGCATTTAAATCTAACCACGATAACCGAATTATTGCCGCATGCTTCGCAAGCCACATCCATCGAGTCGAGCAAATTGCGATGGCAGCAATTAATACGGGGAGAAAAATTTCTACATTAGGCCTATCAATGAAAAAAAATCTTTCCTTAGCCCGTCAGCTGGGGATCCTAGAAATTAAAGAAGAACACTTCGTAGATATTGAAGATATTCGTAACTATTCTCCACACGAAATATGTATTATCAGTACTGGAACACAGGCTGAGCCTCGCTCAGCCTTAGCTATGGCCGCAACTGGGCAAAGCCGTTGGATATCTATAGGTGAACAAGATTCAGTTATCCTATCATCAAGGGCTATTCCTGGGAATGAAGATCGTGTGGGGAAAATGATAAATGACCTCATGAAGCGAGGCGCTGATGTTTTACATTCAGACCATCTAGGACTTCATACTTCAGGACATGGAAAACAGGAAGAGCTTCGATCACTTCACCAGGCTTCCAATCCTGAGTGGTTTGTTCCAGTTCACGGAGAATATAGGCATCTGGTCGCCCATAAAGACCTAGCTATTGAGATAGGAATGTCTTCCAAAAGAATTCTTCTCGCTACAGATGGCGACCAAATTGAACTAAGTGACGATGGAATACAGCTTGTAGAAAAAGTCACTCCAGGGGGCTACCCGTTTGTTCAAGGAAGAATCCTTGAATACGAACACCAAATATTTTCTGATAGAAGAATCCTAGGAAAAGAAGGATTCGTAATTGCAACAGTGCAGATTTCTAAAAAAGAGAATGCAATTCTTGGAGATCCAAATATCGTCAGTAAAGGCTGGGTAAGTGCTCACACTGCGAAAAGGCTTGAAAAGGAGATCGCAATTGCGGTCAAAAAAGGAGTTCAAAAAACACTTCTTAGCGAGAATGCAACAGATCAAGATTTAGAGCAGCGAGTTAGGAGAATCACTGGAAGTCTCGTAAATGAGTTAACAGGTCGAAGACCTATGATTGTCCCTATCGTCCGAAAAGTATGACCAAAACTTTTGCTATTAACCATAGGTTAGGTTGCTGATAGGGCACCCCGAAATGTCCTATAGTTAGTGTTAACGTTTAATTATCAACAAACCTGAAAGAATTCTCAGCACAAGAATCAGAAGTTTGCAGAGAGTTAAAAGAAATGAAAAAAGCCCCATCCAAGAATTCTCAACCATCAAAGAAAGCTTCACCGCCGCCGTTACTAAAAGGATTAGGTAAATCGGCGGGGAAGGCGTTTTCTGGTCATAAATCAGACATATTAGGTCTTGTATTTTTAGTTACCGGACTCTTGTCAACTCTTGGTTTGTACTTTGACCTTGCTGGGGTAGTAGGAAAAATATTAGGTCCCTGGATTTTCTTGTCCTGCTTTGGGTCGGTCGGTTACGCTGCACCAGTTTCGCTCATAATCGCTGGCTTAGCTCTCTCATTCCACTCGCCTGTAGATGAGACCGAAACGGAAGATGATTCAGCTTTACCAGCGAGAATATTGATCGGGGGATTATTCATTTTCGCTTCGATATGTGGGCTAGCTCATTTCTATGACAATGCAGCAAGTTATGGCCTATCAGACTTTACCGAATTAAAAAAGAGGGGTGGAGTACTCGGATATTTAACCGGCACTCCGCTTCGTGCTGCTTTTGAACAACTAGGCGCCTGCCTGGTCCTTGTCGCAGCGGGCCTATTTGGTGTCATCGTAGCTACAGGCGTGACATTTCGTGAAGCAGGGGGGAAAGTATGGCGCCTTCTTAAGGCTGTTGGAAGGGTCACTTCGAAGTCAATACGTCTCATACTGGGAGAAAGTAAAGATGAGGTCGGTAGTTTCCGTGATGGCGTTAGCCAGCCAAAAATTCAGATAGATGGTGAATCTCGGAATATCGGTGTTCCGGTTCAGGAGGACGTGCCAGAGCAACCCGAAGAAAATGAAGCCGATTCTCATAACGAAGGTAAAAAAGAGATCGACTCACCAGATGATGGTGCCGCAACAGAACCAGAGAAAGTTAGAAAAGGGTTCAAGAAAGCTGGACCTCTTGCAACAGGGGAACAGCTTGAAATTGAACTTGGGCCGGGAGCGAAAGGTTCACCTTGGAAGTTACCTTCGGTTAAAGTTCTTGACCGTTCGACCACCAGAGATGTCAACGAAGCCCTCGTTGAAGAAAGAGGCCGCGTTCTCGAGCGAGCATTAGCAACACATGGGGTAGAAACCAGACTGGTAGGAATGGTTGTCGGCCCTACTGTCACAAGATATGAATTAGAGCTAGCACCTGGGGTCAAAGTTTCAAAAGTTACTTCACTAAACAAAGATATTGCTTATGCCATGGCATCCCCTGACGTCAGAATTTTAGCTCCTATTCCAGGTCGACAAGCTCTAGGCGTCGAGGTTCCGAACAACGAGAGGCAGGTCGTTGCACTAGGAGATATTCTAAGTGCTCCAGAAGCAAGAAAAGCAACACATCCTCTTGAAGTCGCAGTTGGTCGAGACATTAACGGTCAGTCAATGTTAATGAACTTATCAGAGATGCCTCATATTCTTCTCGCTGGAGCAACAGGTGCAGGGAAAAGCTCATGCATCAATAGCATTGTCACATCGATATTAATGCGTTCAACTCCAGAAACGGTTCGAATGATCCTTATAGATCCGAAAATGGTCGAAATGACTCAATACGAGAAAGTCCCTCACCTTCTTACTCAGCCAGTCATCGATCCGAAAAAAGCCGCTAATGCTTTGCAGTGGGCCTGTAGAGAGATGGATAGGAGGTACGAATTACTCTCAGAAGTCCGATTCCGTGACATCGGAGGCTACAACGCTGCATATGATAAAGGGACTATTGAAGCTCCACCTAGCGCTGTTAATCCTGACGGAACGCCCAAAACATACGAACGCCTTCCATTTATCCTTGTTGTTGTCGATGAGCTTTCAGATCTTATGATGGTGGCTCCACGAGATGTTGAAGATTCTATATGTCGAATAGCTCAAAAAGCCCGAGCAGTTGGAATACACCTTGTTATTGCAACACAACGGCCTTCGACCAATGTGATTACGGGAGTCATCAAAGCAAACATTCCTGCTCGGATTGCATTTGCAGTCTCAAGTTTAACCGATAGTAGAGTGATCCTTGATCAAGGGGGGGCTGAACGGCTTGTTGGTCAAGGGGACATGTTACTGCTTGACCCTAAATCATCCTCACCTCAAAGGATTCAAGGAGCTTGGGTAAGTGAAGGTGAAGTTCGTCGAGTTGTTGAGGGTTGGCGCAAGCAGGTTGCACGGCTAAAACAAGCCCAGATTGATCCAGAAGGAGATGAAGAACCTTCGATTACCGAAGAGCAAATTACGGCTCCTAGTAGCGGGATTCCAGGCGGTGGAACTGGGGATACAGAAGACGACGAGCTTTTGTTAAAGGCAATAGATCTAGTTGTCGAATCGCAGCTCGGCTCAACTTCAATGCTTCAGCGGAAATTACGTGTTGGTTTTGCTCGTGCTGGGCGGATAATGGACATGCTGGAGGAGAGAGGAATCGTTGGCCCTAGTGAAGGTTCAAAGCCTCGAGAAGTCCTAGTTACTCAGGAGCAGCTTGCCGAAAGCGCCGATGCGTAACCTGAAAAGGTAGTTTATAACATATGATTCTGTCTCTAGTGTTTGTTCTTGTCGGTATTGCTGTTTTGGTATACAGTGCTAACGCACTAGTCGAGTCCTCAAGTGACCTAGCACTCTACTGGGGAGTTTCACTAGCAGTTGTTGGAGCCATTGTCGTAGGTTTCGGGACGAGCCTCCCTGAGTTAGCAGTTTCTCTTGCTTCAGCCGTCCGGGACGATATCGATTTGGCAACCGGTAATGTAGTTGGATCGATGGTTGCGAATCTTTCTCTGGTTCTTGGAGGGGCTGTTCTAATAAGTCAATCCCCCATTTCGACTAGTAGTCGCGATCTTTACCTTCCCCTTTCTCTGCTATCTACTATTGGATTCATATACTTCATTCACGGTGGAATAAGTCGATGGGAAGGGGCGGTTATGCTTCTCCTTCTCCTGCTTTCGCTTTCACTAATGTACAAATGGGGTGCAGACGACGAAGCTGGACTTCTTGCATCAGCTAAAAAGACGGATGACACAGCAACAGAAAAATACAATTTGTCGAAGGAGATGCTTAAGCTTATTGCTTCATTAGTGGGAGTTGTAGTCGCTTCTTACGCTGTCACTGAAGGCGCTATTGACTTAGCTGACCGGTGGGGGGTAAAGAGCGGATTTATCGGTATCAGCTTAATAGCAGTTGGGACTTCTCTACCTGAGCTTGTAGCGTCTGCCGTTGCGGCCAGAAAGGGAAAACATGCCTTGATAATAGGGACTGTTCTAGGGTCAAATGTTTTTAATGGATTTGGGATAGGTGGCTTTATCGGGTTGATTGCCCCGGGGGAAAGTAAGGACGGATCTATCGTTGGCGCTTTAAGTACAACTCTTACGCTTTCTGCGATTGCCTTAAGCACCATTTTCATTCTTCTAGGTCGGAAGATAGTTAGATTTGAAGCAGTGCTTCTCCTTTCTGCATACATTGTATGGATGATTTTAGTCGGAGCCTAGAAGCTACAGAACCTAGAGAGTTCCATCAGTATCTGCATCAAACACCCTAGGACGGTACGCTTAAGAGGTGAAGAAAAGCTTTTGGATTGAAACTTTAGGTTGCCCCAAAAACAAGGTTGATAGCGAGAAAATAGCTGGAACACTCCTCGTAGATGGTATGAGTCCAGCAGAGACTCCTACTGATGCAAATCTAATAGTTGTGAATACATGCTCCTTTGTTGAAGAAGCAAGAGAAGAAAGTGTTGCAACGATTCTTGAATATAGTCAGATGCGTTCAGAAGATATTCAAGTGGTTGTCACGGGATGTTTGGCAGAAAGGTATGGGGAGGAAATCTCAAATTCGCTAGAGGGCGATGTGGATGCAATCGCTGGTTTCGGCGTTCCGGTAAATATTTCTTCAAAGCCAGATGTTCCCAAATTTGACTTGCTTAATTTGCCTCGTCACAAAAGAGAAGATCCGTGGGGCTATGTGAAGGTTGCCGAAGGCTGCGATAGGGTTTGCGGATTTTGTGCTATCCCATCTTTCAGAGGACCACAACGGTCTAGATCGATTTCTGAAATCCGAGAAGAAGTTATCTTACTCGAATTACAGGAAGTGGTTCTAGTAGCTCAAGACCTTGCCTCTTGGGCTAGAGATCAACGCGAGTCACCTGAGGGTATTGTTGATTTGGTAAAAGAGGTTAGTGGTATAGTCCCGTGGGTCCGTCTTTTGTACTTGTACCCCTCTAGTCTCTCTGGCGAACTAGTAGAAATAATTGCTAATAGCCCAGTTCCGTATTTTGACCTAAGCCTTCAGCACGTGTCAGGACCGCTCCTTCGGAAAATGCGTCGATGGGGAGACGGGGAACGGTTCACTAAGGTCATTAAAGACATCAGAAAAATTAGGCCAGATGCAGCATTTCGCACAAACTTTATAGTCGGTTACCCAGGGGAAACCGAGGAGGATCATGATCAGTTGCTTCGCTTCCTTGAAGAGAACGAAATTGATTGGTGCGGATTCTTCCCATATTCAAAGGAAGCTGGAACATACGCCGAAACGCTCACTGGGGAGGTTGATCAGCCCCTAGTAATGGAGCGACTCCGTGAGTTAGGTGAAGCTCAGGATGTCATAACAGAAAAGAAACGAGATTCTATGATAGGTGAAGAAGTTACTGTGCTTATTGAAAGTAGGGGCGTAGGGCGCAGTCACCGTGAAGCTCCGGAGATTGATGGGTTAATTTATGTTCCGGATGCCCTAGAGGTCGGAAGTTTTGAAGCAGTAACTATAGAGGAAGCTTTAGGAGTGGATCTTAAGGCGCAACTTGGGGATTTTGATTATCGAGAGGGCCCATGACTGAAGACCAACCACGCTATTCCTCGGCTGGTTTAGCGACCCCAGCCAATTTAATCACAATGGCCAGGATTGTGGCGTCCCCGGTATTGTTCATAATTATTCTGAACGCTGAAGACCATGGTGGGACTTCTTGGCCAGCGTTCATTCTAGGCGCAATCTTTGGAGTTAGTGACGCTGTCGATGGTCGCCTTGCGCGAGCTACTGGCAGCGTAACTAAAGCAGGGGCGTTCCTTGATCCGCTGGCAGATAAAGTAGTGGTTCTTGGATGTATGCTCTCACTTTGGTCAATTGGACGCTTCTACTGGCTCCCGGTCCTTCTGATTGTTCTAAGGGAGCTCTGGATCTCTGCATATAGGTTCTGGCTGGCAAGAAAATTTGTGGTTGTTCCAGCCACAGAATTAGCGAAGTGGAAGACCTTCGCTCAAGGGTCAACGCTGATGATTGCAGTGATGCCCACCTTCGAGAATATTGATTGGCTGCTAACCCTTCTTCTCTGGGTCGCAGTGGCAATGACACTAATTACGGGATGGCAATATGTCCGATCTGGTTATCGAGCTTCAGTTTCCGGAAGTTCGTTAACCTAGAAGATGTCACCATTGATTGTCTAGGTTAAGGTCAGGCCATGGAACGATTTAGCTGTGAAGTAGTTGCCGTTGGAACCGAGCTTTTACTGGGACAAATAGTCGATACCAATTCCTCATGGATTGGGGAGCAACTGGCGTTGAACGGAATAGAAAGTTACTTTCAGACAAAAGTCGGAGATAACCCCGAGCGGATTAAGAAAACTCTAAAGCAAGCTATAGGCCGCTCGGATTTTGTCATTGTATGTGGAGGTTTGGGTCCCACTCAAGATGACTTAACACGGGATGTTATAGCTGAGGTTATGGGAGTTGAGCTTGCCACAGATGAAGAGCTTGTCGAGCGGATCGCAGCAATCTTTGGCAATAGAGGTCGAGAGATGCCATTGAATAACCTTAGACAAGCGCAAGTTCCAGTAGGGGCTGAAACTTTGTCAGTAATGCCTGGGACTGCTCCGGGTCTTAAAGCGGCAATTAATGGGAAAACCCTCTATGCGGTTCCAGGAGTTCCATGGGAGATGAAGCAAATGGTGCTCGAAGATATCCTGCCTGACATGAGAGCAAAAGCAGGTATAAGCAGCATAATAGGCTCAAAAACCCTTAGGACTTGGGGGGATTCAGAATCGGGATTGTCAGAGAAGTTAGCTCAAGAAATTGAAAGATTAGACCAAGTGGGCGGTGCAACCATTGCGTTCCTAGCAAGTGGGATCGAGGGGCTCAAAGTTCGCCTTACAACCAAAGGAGATTCAAAATCAGAAGTTGAGGATGCTTTAAATACCGAAGCTGATATCGTTTCCTCCATTCTCGGAGATGAAATTATTTTTTCTTACGATGACCAAACAATGGAAGAAGTTGTTCTGGATATATGTAAAGATAAGGGCCTTACCTTAGGAGTAGCAGAATCTTTGACAGGGGGATTGATAGGCAGCCGTTTAACTTCGGTATCTGGATCCAGTGAGGTCTTCAAAGGTTCTATCGTGGCTTATTCTTCCGATGTAAAGCACGCAATCTTAAAGACTCCTAATGTCCCTAGCGTCTCCCAAGCTGCTGCAGAAGCTATGGCAGTTGGTGCGTGTAGGGCCTTAAATGCTGATATTGGTTTGGCTGTTACAGGTGAAGCTGGGCCGGAGCCCCTTGAGGAGGAAGTCGGCCGGGTTTGGATGGCCACTTCGGTTGGTGGGGTTGTTAAATCTTCTACGGTGAAATGGCCCTTTGATCGAGAAAGAATAAGGCAATTCACTACAATTACAGTGCTTAATGCTCTTCGGCTCCGATTAAAAGAAGAAATTTAACGCGTTTGGGCGTAAACAAAGGCTAAGAGTTGCTCGGTCAATTCATCGCTGTGTTCAGCAAATAGATTTGTCCCGTGCTGGCTTCCTGTCATTTCTAGGTATCTGGTCGTTGAAGCAGCAGCTAACAAACTGTTTGCGTATCCATTAAAAGGAGGGTCATCTTCAGCAATTACCAGAAGAAGCGGAGTTCTCATTGTTGAAGCTGCCTCCAGTGCATTTATACGACCGTATGAAGTTGATGGAGAAATAGCGGCCACTGCAGCGACGTTATACTCATCGGCGATGGTTATTGCAGCAGTACCGCCCATCGATGCCCCGATAATGACAACTTCCCTAACATTCTCAACAAAGAACATATAGCGGACCGCTGCTTCAAGATCCCGATCCATTCGTTTATCCTTCTCCCCAGTCGAATCACCGTACCCTCGGAAGTCAAATGCTAGAACCACGTAGCCAGAGTCGCTTGCTTTTGCTGCGAATTCACTCCAAGAAGACTTACCTCGGCCACGCATATGAGCGAGGACAATTCCTATATCGCCTTGGCCATACACCAGCCCTGAAATTTCCTCGCTGTCTTCCGTTATGAATCTCGCTTGCTTTGTTATTATCGAGTTTTCGCTAATCGTTTCGGAAGTATCCTGTGATGTTTCAGTATTTTGCTCCGGAGCTTTTGCCGGTTCATTGGTGCAACCCTGAACAAGCAATGAAAATACAAGTGCAAAAATCGAAATTCGAAAACCTTTAAGATGGATGAAATTCACTAATCAACTATCTGTATCTGGTTGAAGTCGAAGTGAAGCTGAATTCATGCAGAAACGTTCTCCAGTGGGTGGAGGGCCATCATTAAAAATGTGTCCCAGATGGGCGCCACACGCATTACAAATTGCCTCAGTTCGAACCATGCCGTACGAGCGGTCTTCCACGCGACGAACCTTTTCAGAGGTAGTGGCTTCATAGAAGCTCGGCCATCCAGTGCCAGAGTCAAATTTCGTTTCACTTGAAAAAAGTTCAGTATCACAGACAATGCAGTGATATACACCTGCCTCTTTGGTATCCCAGTAGCATCCGCTGAAGGCAGGTTCTGTTCCTGCTTCCTGGGTAATGTAGTATTGGTCGGCGGTAAGACGGTTCCTGAGATCATCATTTGCTTTTTCTGGGTTATTCATAGTGTCTCCGTTCTTTATTTAGATTAGTCCCCATTTGTTTTATGGTCATTTATGGCTAAATTTGCTTAAATGCTTGACCGAACAAATGTTCGTAGTTACACTATTGTTATTCGCATTAAAAATGTCACACTAACAATTTATGGTGATTATAAGTTCAATTAGGAAGTTACTTTAACCCCCACTAGATAAGAGGCAAGCATGGAATCAGATAAAGCACTCGATATGGCGTTGAGCCAAATTGAAAAACAATTCGGTGAAGGCGCCGTAATGAAAATGGGCGAAAAGACCACAATGCAAATTGAGTCGGTCCCTACAGGGGCTTTGGCTCTTGATCTAGCTCTCGGTGTTGGCGGCTTACCACGAGGTCGAATAACAGAAATTTACGGACCTGAGTCCTCAGGAAAGTCAACCCTCGCTACACATGTTGTGGCTGAAGCACAACGTAATGGAGGGATATGCGCATACATCGACGCTGAACACGCTATGGACCCGGTATATGCAAGGGCTATAGGCGTTGACGTTGACGAATTGTTAATTTCGCAGCCTGATAATGGAGAACAAGCACTTGAAATCGTCGATACGTTAGTACGTTCAGGTGCCATAGACGTCATAGTTATTGACTCCGTTGCAGCTCTAACTCCGCGTGTTGAGCTAGAGGGAGAAATGGGACAGAGCCATGTGGGATTACAAGCGCGTCTTATGTCCCAAGCCCTTAGAAAATTAACAAGTAACTTAAACAAAACCAAGACTATATGTATCTTCATTAATCAACTCCGAGAAAAAATTGGAGTAATGTTTGGATCGCCTGAGACCACACCTGGAGGCCGCGCACTTAAGTTCTACTCTTCAGTTCGGTTAGATATTCGCCGAATAGAATCTCTTAAATCTGGTGTTGAAGTAGTAGGGAATAGAACCAGAGTAAAAGTCGTTAAGAACAAATGTGCCCCACCATTCCGACAAGCAGAATTTGACATTA
>CETH01028166.1_pt1 | contig 10483 bp, 6 predicted proteins | sample 361461 | NCBI WGS metagenome assembly CETH01 (sample SAMEA2622695, study PRJEB7988) | marine metagenome | isolation source: saline water (ENVO:00002010), including
CTTATCTGGTTAGTCAAACCTTTGATGTATGGTTTTTCCATAAAATTAAGAGTTACACTGGTGAATCTAAGTTATGGTTGAGAAATAATCTTTCAACTATGACTTCACAGTTAATTGACACTTTAATTTATCAATTTACTTGGGTCTTCGCTACTGGAATGGATTGGAGTACAGCACTTATGTTGGCTCTTACAAAATATATCTTTAAGGTATTAATTGCTGCAGTTGATACAATATTTATTTATTGGGTAAGGAAGTGGTAATAATTCTATATAAGAAATGTTAAAAGATGAAGAAAATGAATTTTAGTACTGTAGCAATAACTTCTAACAAGAAAAGCAAGAAAATATACGATATAGCTTCGTTGTGCTGTGAAATCCTGCATAACAAAGAATTAAAGGTATTGTTAGGAAAAGGTTTAGAAAAAGTACAAACTAAAGATATTAAAGTTGTATCGAATAAACAAATAACTGAAAAAGCAAATCTTATTTTAGCTATAGGTGGAGATGGCACCATGCTTTCCTGCGCCAAGGAATTTGGATATTACGGAATACCTGTTTTAGGTATTAATTTAGGCAACTTAGGTTTTTTAACTGATGTGACTCCTAATGAAATCTTAGAAAGATTATCTGAAGTAATATCTGGAAGTTACAAAACAGATCAAAGAATTTTTCTGGAAGCAAATATAACTGGAAATAAAAAGAAGATTGTTGCTCTTAATGAATTTGTTATACATTCAGGGTCTATAGCAAAAATGATTGAATTTGATGTTTATGTAGATGAAGTATTTGTATACCGTCTAAAAGCTGATGGAATTATAGTTAATACATCTACAGGCTCTACGGCATATTCTTTATCAGGCGGTGGTCCGATAATACACCCTGGAGTTCATGCAATTTCTTTAGTTCCTATATTTCCGCAAAGCCTCTCAAGCAGCCCATTTGTTATTAATAGTAATAGTGTTATTAAGTTAGTTTTACAGAATTCCACAGATCCCATAAAAGTAAGCTTTGACAGTGATGAAAAGATAATAACTTCTAAAGAAACAATAACTATTGAAATATCTAAATCATCCAAAGAATTGACTCTTGTTCATCCAAATAATCATGATTTTTTTGAAACTTGTAGAAATAAGCTAGGATGGGGAGTAGGCATAGTAAAAAACTAAAAATTCTATTTATAAGATTATCATTATAGAATAGCGAACTACTATTATTTAAAAAACTAACATGAATAAACTAACACTAATATATTTTTACGTAATCCTGATAATTACTTTTTCAGTCAATATATTTGCTGCACCAGATGACGGTTCGAGAAATGAGTTACTAAGGAATTTGCCTGCTGACCAGAGAGAGGCCGTTTTAATGAAAATAAATCAGGCTCAAGACTTAGAAAGTGAAATAGAGACAACCTTTGAAGAAATTTCAACTAGTCAAGGAAAAGAAGATATTCTCAGAAGGGCTCGAGAAAAAGAAATGACCGAAGCAGAAAAGAAGGCCTATGAGATTAAGTCTAAGGACTGGATATTTGGCTATGATATATTTAGCACTTCACCAACAACATTTGCCCCTGCTACTGATATACCGGTCCCTAATGATTATGTCTTAGGGCCTGGAGATCAGGTACAGATACAAGTATATGGAGATGAGAATTATGTCTCTAAGAGCTTTATTACGAGAAGTGGACAAGCAGTTTTTAGAGACATTGGACCTGTTACTTTAGCTGGCCTTTCTCTTGAAGCGGCTAAAGAGTTATTAGATAAGAAAGTAACTACAACTTTACTAGGTTCTGAAGTTTATGTTTCTTTAGGTCAATTAAGGTCTATAAGTATTTATATTCTAGGCTCTGCCTTTAAGCCAGGCTCCTACACTGTCAGCTCTCTTTCTACCTTAACAAATGCTTTATTTGTTAGTGGCGGCGTAGATACCAATGGTTCTTTAAGAAATATACAAGTCAAGAGGAATGGAAAGGTTGTTTCAACTTTTGATTTTTATGAATTACTTCTTGAAGGCGATACAAGTTCTGATGTTAGACTCCAACAAGGAGACACTATTTTTATTCCTACTTTTGAGACAACTGCACGAGTAATGGGTGAATTTAAAAGAACAGGTCTTTTTGAAATTAAATCTGGAGACACTTTGTCTGATTTAATTAATTACGCAGGAGGAATAAAGCCCGGAAAAGGATCTCTTTCGGAAATCGAATTAAATAGTATAGAAGGAAGTTCTAGAAAAAGAATTAAATTACAACCAGGAGATGATCTGCTTAGTTATAAAATTAAAGACGGTGATAATGTTGCAGTTAGGAGCTCAAGCTTAGATGAAGTAGGGTATATAGAGCTGTCAGGTCAATTTAAGTTCCCAGGAATGTACACTGTTAATAGAGGAGAAACCCTTTCTCAAGTAATGGCAAGAGCAGGAGGCCTTACTGATCAAGCCTACCTTCATGGAGCAATTTTCACTAGAGAATCTGTTGCGAGACAGCAAAAGGTTTCTGCAGAAAGAAGTGCTGATTATCTTGAACAATCCATAGCTGACACAATTATGAGTGGAACAATACAGAATTTAACTGCTGGTTCACTAGGTCCTGTTTCTGAGTTAATCAAGAAATTAAGAGATTTATCACCTATCGGAAGGATAGTGGTTGATGTTAATCCTGTTGTATTAAAGGCTGACCCTACCGCAGACTTTGAAGTTAAAGATGGTGATAAATTGATAATTCCTAAAAGGCCTACCTCTATAACGATAGTAGGTGAAGTTATAAGTCCAAATTCCATAACTTTTAAATCTGGTATTTCATTTAATGAATATATTCAGAATGCTGGAGGTTTTAAGGATTCAGCAAATAAATCAGGAGTTTTTGCAATAATGCCTAATGGTGAAGTAAAAGAATTAACTAAGTCACTCTTATTTAAAAGAAGTAGATCAAACTTAATACCAGGAACTACAATAGTGGTTCCAAGAGACCCAGAACCGTTTAACTGGTTGGTTTTAACGAAAACTATAACTCCTATTTTAGCAGATACCGCTACAGCTATAGCTACTGTTGAAGCTTTATTGGACTAGGCCAGTAAATTAAAAGCTCCTAAAATTTATGTTTTCCAAAGTAAGATTTTTCTCTTTCTTGCTTGTATGTTTTTCAAGCCAAGCTTCCTCTAGTATAGATGATTATCTTCCTTTAACTACAGGTCCCACGAGCAGTAACTATGGAGAGACAGGCCTGTATGAAATGCCTACTGCTAGATTCCAAAAGGCAGGAAACTTAAAATTTGGTTTCTCTAGCTTCTACCCATATGAAGTAACTTCAATTTCAGGTAGCCCCTTTAGTTGGATGGAGGCTACCTTTAGATATAATGAAATCAAGAATCAACTTTATAGCCCTTATTCATTTTACAGTGGGAATCAAACCCTTAAAGATAAAGGATTTGACTTTAAAATAAGACTACTCAAAGAATCTAGGTTCTTACCAGCTATAGCAGTAGGGTTAAGAGATTTAGCAGGTACTGGTTTGTTTGCGTCTGAGTATGTAGTTGGAAGCAAGAGGTTTGGAAACCTTGATACAACTATAGGTATAGGATGGGGTCAGATGGGTCGTGAATCAAATATAAGTAATCCTCTAGCAAGATTAAGTGATAAGTTTAGTTCGCGTTCTGATGGTTTTGGAGAGGGCGGCAGCTTTCAGTATAGCTCATGGTTTTCTGGAGATAGAGCTGCAATATTTGCAGGTTTAGAATACACAATCCCAGGGACTCATTATTCTTTTCTATTAGAATACGATACATCAAATGCTGCAGACCCTACTCCAGGTACTTTGGAGAGATTAGACGTAGACAGTAAGTTTAATTTTGGAATAACAAGACCAGTAGGAAAATTTCTAGATCTAAAATTTGGATATTTAAGAGGTAATGTCTTTCAGTTTGGTTTCAGCTTAAAAGGAGATTACGGAGAGAGAGGCATGGTTCCTAAGATAGACAAGCCACCTGGACTAATTAAGTTAGGAGAAAGAGAAAAGAAGCTAGTGCAAAATAAAGAACTTCTATATAAATCTCTCTTAAGAAATTTAAGCAAAGAAAGAATTTATTTACAATCTGCAACAAAGAAAGATAACAAATTAGAATTAACTATTAATCAGAATAGGTTTACTAATTTTATAAGAGCAACAGGTAGGACAGCTAGAATAGCTGCATCTTTATCACCAGAAGATGTAGATGTTATCGATATAACACATATGGTTTCTAATGCAGAACTTGCCACAGTTTCCTTACATAAGGATGATTTAATTAAAGCAGTTAATAAAAAAGTCAGCTCTGAGGAAGTATATGAAAATACAGTAATGTTTTCTCCTAAAAGTGATCATTTCTCGGAATCAGAATTTATTCCAGATGTTACTCTTCCTGACTTTAGTTGGAATATACAACCTGCTTTAAAAAGCCATATTGGAGGTCCAGAAGCGTTCTTCCTCGGCCAAGCCTGGTTAAAAGTTAATTCATTATTAATATTAAAGAGAGGCTTGTCTCTTTCTACAGTTTTAGGTATAGGCTTATATGACAATTTTGATCAATTAAATAACCCTAGTTACGGTACTATCCCTCATGTTAGAAGTGATATCCAGGATTACCTTAGGGAAGGAAGGAATAATCTTGTAAGAATGAAATTAGATTATGTCTGGTCTCCTTTTAAAGATGTGATTGCTAAAGTAGATCTTGGTTTATATGAAGAAATGTTTGGAGGAGTAGGAGGGGAAGTTTTATACCGACCTTTCGGATCTCGTTATGCAATAGGTATTTCTGGTCATAAATTAAAACAAAGAGACTTTGACCAAAGGTTTACTTTTAGAGATTATAAAGTTAAATCTGGATTTGTAAATTTCTATTATGATATGCCAAACGGGGTAAATGTAGCATTTTCTACTGGACAATATCTAGCTGGAGATAGGGGAGCTACTTTAGACCTTTCAAGAAGATTTAAGTCTGGTTTCAGGTTGGGAGTATTTGCTACCATAACAAATGTTTCTGCAGAAGAATTTGGTGAAGGAAGTTTTGATAAAGGGTTTTATTTTTCTTTGCCTGTTGAGCTCTTTACGTCTACTTTCCAGCCTGGAGAAATAGCATTTGGGCTTCACCCTTTAACAAAAGATGGAGGTCAGATGTTGTACAACACTAATCCGTTAATTGGGATAATTGGTAATACAAACGAATATGAATTAAGAAGAGATTGGGATGGTCTTTTAGATTAGACAAATGATTAAGATCAACCATAAAAGAGCTATTTTCTTGACAACCCTGGTCACATTAGCAACATCATGCTCAACTATTCCAACTAATACAGCAACTTATAAATTAATATATGCTGGGATATTTGGTTACGAAGATATTGTTCTAGACCCTTCTTATATTGAATCACTCCCTTACTCTTCTATGAAGGTAAAGGTTGGAAAAGGTCCTGGGGGACTTGCTATCTTAGAATCAGTAAATGATTTAAAAGAAACTTGGGTAACTTCAGATGCGGTTTATTTAATAATCAAAGGAGGAAGAATAATTTCTAGCCAAGGTTTTGTCGAAACAAACCTAGTTGATTACAGTTCTAAAGATATAAGTTTTAAAGACTTTTTAGATTCTAATCAAGACCAAGCAGTTACCTACAGGTATATGTCTTATGATAAGCCAGAAGCTTTAAATGTAAGGTTTAAGGTCATTACAATGAAAAAAGGAATAGAGAGGATAAAGATATTAGATTATGAAAGAGACCTTTATTTGATAGAAGAAACGATTGAAAATGATTACATAAATTGGAAGACTAAAAATAGATTTTGGGTTGACAAAGATTCAGGATTTGTTTGGAAGTCTTCTCAAACTTATGCTCCTAATATACCAAAATTAAATATAGAGGTTACTAAACGACCTCCGCTTTAGAGCTATATTTTGAAAATCTAATTATGAGAATTTATAAAATTAAGCAAAAAAAACCCGCAAACTTTGCGGGTTTTTTTTAATGAAAAGTTTACTGCTTCATCCTAGTAGCCACACTTGTTACTACTGTTGCTTTAGTAGAGGCAGGAGTTACTACTTTTGTCGTAGTTACTTCATACTCATATTCTTCATCTACATCATAGACTTCAACAATATCTAAAGCTCGAAGGTTTTGTAGTAAAGGGTCATTCTCCGAATAACCAGCAGGAACTGGACCTCTTTGTCCTGAATCAGGATCAACGTAAGCATAAGCGGCCATTTCAGCTGTAGGAGTAAATGACTCTACTGCAGGTTTAGGATAACTTACACCATCTAGCTCTGTCATATTCTGAGCTTGTGCATCAGTTAAACCATCAGGTCTAGGACCTAAACCAGATGCGTATAAAGATTGTTCTTCATTCAGCTCATAAGTAATAACTGAGGCTTGATCAGCTGGGTAGACACTATCTCTCGCAGTTAATCTAGCAGCTAATTCATCAGATATGCCAGCAGGCCTTGGACCTAATCCAGAAGCATAATAAGCGTATTCATCATTAAGCTCAAAAGTTTCAACTGCGTTACCAGATCTACCATCTAAAGGAGCAGTATTTCTAAGACCTTGAAGATTTAACGCCTGCTCATCACTTAGTACTGAATCAGGCCTTGGACCTAATCCATCAGCAAAGTCAGATTCAGCTTCACTCAAAGTAAAAGTTTCGACAGGATCACTGGTGGTAATATTAACTACACCATCAGGACCGGTTTGGTTTAAATTGGCTATTCTATTAGCTTGCCCATCGTCTGTAACGCTAGAAGGTCTCGGTCCGCCAGCAGCATAATAAGCTTCAGCATCTGAAAGTTGATATTCTTCCACCGCACTAGGTCTGCCATCTAAACCATCATTCGCAGCTATTGTTGCAGCAAGATCATCTTCTAAGCCTGCTGGTCTTGGACCACCTGCTTGATAATATGATTCAGCATCACTAAGAACAAACGATTCTACAACGTCATATACAGCTGTACCTGCATCAGCAGAAGCTTGCACGTTATATTGAGCAGGAAGTGATCCAGCTGAAATATATCTGTCATCTCCTAAAGCACTTGTATCGGATCCATCTTCATAATAGAAACCACCTAAAGTAGAAGTCGTTGTAGCATTTGTTGTTCTAGTAGCCGTAGCACCAGTCATCCTGGTAGCCGTAGCTCCAGTTGTTCTAGTAGCCGTAGCACCAGTCATCCTAGTAGCTGTAGCTCCAGTTGTTCTAGTAGCAGTAGCACCTGTTGTTCTTGTTGCTAATGTTCCAGTTAGCCTAGTAGCCGTAGCACCAGTCAATCTTGTAGCTGTAGCTGTTGATGTCATAGTTTCAGTAACAGCAGGAACATCAACTACCACAGTTGATTCCACTATGTATTCCTCAACACCTGCAGGCAATATGTTACCAGTGTATTCACCAATATTTGGCGGCGGCGGAGGCGGCGGAGGAGGCGGAGGAGGCGGCGGCGGTGGTGGCGGTGGTGGTGGTGGCGCTACTGGAGTATTATCACTTCCACCAGTTCCACTATCTGCAATTGCAACTGCTGCTGCAGCTATTGCAGCAACAGCCGCAATAGTTCCTATCGATACCCCACCTACAGCAGATCCCTGAGCTGCATCTCCAGCTGCCTTTCCAGCTTTATTAGCCTTTCCAGTGTCTTTAGCTTTATTGTCTGCTTCATCACCAATACCTATTTGAGGCGTGATGATGAGAACTAAAGCTGAAAAAATCGAAATTAAATAATTTTTCATGATTATTTCCCTATTTTTAAATCTTCTATATATTATCTTTAAACAACTAAATTCAGAGGACATTTGTCCATAACACCGCAATTTAACTCACTAGTCCTATAGAAGCAAGTTAATTTCCTTATTTTTTTAATGAATTTTTGTTAAGTTTGATTAAGTAAATTATACATGTAAAGTTTAAAAAACATTAAAGTTTTATTGATTTATTTTAATGGGTGATAAAATTACTTACATGGCATTTAAGATTTTTTATTTGGTCACCTCTATGGGGACCGCTATTTTAAGATTTTTACCCGGCGAGATATCACATACAATTTCTTTATTCTTATTGAACTCCTTTAACATTCTAGGGCTTATTCCTGTAGAAGAAAAAGAGACATCCAACTCTCTAAATCTTTTTGGTTTAAACTTTAACAATCAGTTAGGAATATCTGCAGGTCTAGATAAAAATGGAGACTACATAGATAGCTTAAGTTCTTTAGGAGTAGGTTTTATTGAAATAGGGACTGTAACTCCCAAACCCCAGAAAGGTAACAGCAAGCCCAGACTATTTAGAGATATTAACAATAAATCTTTGATAAATATGATGGGATTTAATAACAAAGGCGTTCTGCACTTAGTTAAAAAATTAAAACAACGAAGAAAACACCAAACAATAGTTGGAGTTAGTATAGGGAAGAATTCAGAAACACCTTTTGAAGAGTCGATAAAAGATTATAAGGAATGCATGACTTATGTTTATGAACATTCTGACTATATAGCTATAAATATTTCTTCTCCAAATACAAAAAATTTAAGGAATTTTGAAAGTGTAGATTATTTCCTTCAACTCATTTCTTCATTAAAAGAAAAACAAAAGCAACTTGCTTGTGATCACGGGTACGTCCCATTGTTGGTAAAAATTTCCCCGGATCTGTCTGATCAGGATCTTAATAATCTACTTAGAGAAGTTTTAAATAATGATATAGATGGAGTTATAGCCACAAACACAACTATAAATCATAATTTTAGAATCTCTAAAGGAGGTTTAAGTGGTGAGCCTCTTTTTAATAGGTCAAACGAGATCTTGGTAAGGTGCAGAAATTTCTTAGGTCCTAAATTTCCTTTAATTGCTTCAGGTGGAGTTATGTCTAAAGAAATGTACAATGAAAAGCTTAGATTAGGAGCTGATCTAGTTCAAATATACACTGGTCTAATATACAAAGGTCCAAAGTTAATTAGTGATATTTTAGAATCTTAATTTAGATAAGACTTGACATAACCCCATGTTCTGAACTTTATACTGTAAAGGAAATTAAATTTTTATATAAATATGAATTCATTAGTTATTGTTGAATCAGGAGCTAAAGCTACCAAGATTAAAGGTTATCTTGATGCTAATTTTAAAGATCAGAGTTGGCAGGTAGAGGCTTGTTTAGGTCATATAAGAGATCTTCCTGATGAAGAGACTGCAGTTAATCCTGAAATCTGGACTGACTTAAAATGGAAAGAAACTCCAAAAGGAAAAAAGACCATAAAAGCGCTTCGAAAAGTTTGCAAAGAAATAGATACTCTATATTTAGCAACAGACCCTGATCGAGAAGGAGAGGCTATAGCTTGGCATTTGCATAGCGATTTTGAAGAGAAGAAATTGCTAGAGAATGTTGATGTAAAAAGAATAACTTTTACAGAAATAACCTCTTCAGCTATTAAAACTGCAATTGAGAATCCTCGTACCATAGATCAAGACTTAGTAGATGCTTATTTAACTAGGAGAATTTTAGATCATTTAATTGGTTTTAAAGTTTCACCTCTATTGTGGCGTCATGTTTCTAGAGCAAAATCTGCAGGAAGGGTGCAGTCACCAACACTAAGAATTATTTGTGAAAAGGAAGATGAAAGAGATGCGCACGTGGCAAAAGAATTATGGCCTCTTAAAGCATCCTTTACTTTTGAAGAGTCTAAATTTGATGCTGAATTAGTTTCTATGGATGATAGAAACCTAAGCAGCAATCCATTGAATAGTGAAGATGAAGTTAACAAAGTTATCAAAGAGCTCGATGAATGCACTTTTTTACTTTCAGAGGTAGAAACTAAACCTCAGTCGAGCTCTCCAAAGCCTCCCTTTAGAACTTCAACTCTCCAAATGGCAGCCTCAAGTTCTCTCGGCTTTACGGCGGATAGGACAATGAATGCTGCACAGAAGCTTTATGAAGGAGGCTTGATAACTTATTTAAGAACTGATGGTATTTCAATTAGCACGTCACCAAATACAGGTGATCCTTTTTCAGAAGAGAATCCAGGACCTCCCCCCTTACAGGAAATAAGAAATTTAATTTCTAATAAATTTGGTGATTCGTATCTATCAGAAAAAGTCAGAGTTTATAAAGCCAAGGTTCAAAACTCACAAGAAGCACATGAAGCTATTAGGCCCACTGATATTTCTAAAAGCCCTGATGAACTTAGTCTTAGTAATGATGAAGAAAGGCTATACTTATTAATCTGGAACAGAACTGTAGCAAGTCAGATGGTTAATTCTAGATACGAACGGAAAATCCTTACCATAAAATCCCATGAAAAGAATTACTCTTTTAAAGCTTCTTCTAGAAAAAATATATTTTTGGGCTTTGAGACCCTAACTAAAGAAGGAGAAGAAACAGAGTTCCAATTTCCTGAGAATTTAGTTAAAGGTATTAACTTAGATTTAAGTTCAAGAGAAGCAGAGCAGAAATTCACAACTCCTCCAAATAGATTTTCTGAAGCTTCTTTAA
>CETH01006537.1_pt1 | contig 10475 bp, 8 predicted proteins | sample 361461 | NCBI WGS metagenome assembly CETH01 (sample SAMEA2622695, study PRJEB7988) | marine metagenome | isolation source: saline water (ENVO:00002010), including
CTCCCAGAAAATTAAAAGTTCTATTCTTTGAGCATGTTAATTTAATTTCGCTCTACTTACTGTTACAAAAATGTAAAGTTTTATTTTTTATCTTTAATAAAAGTTAACATTCAGTTAATTGGTGCTATAATTTTGGCATATCTTGGAAAAATTTCATCCAGATATTTTTAATTCATACAAGGGGGTATATTTTGATCGATAAAACTATTAATCCAAAAAGATTAATTTTTATTCTAGTGTGTTTAACTACTTTGCTTTTAACAGTTTCGGCTTGTTCAAGTGACTCTGATTCATCATATTCAAATAGTGGTTCTATAGATAAATTTGGAATGATATTAGTAGGACCGCGCGATGATAAAGGTTGGTCTCAGGCCCATTTTGAAGGTGGGCAAGCTATAGAGGAAGCTATTGGTGCAGAAATGATTGTTGCAGATTTTATTAATCCTGCCGATTCACCTAACACTACTGTAGCTCAGGTAGCTGCAGATATGATTGATCAGGGAGCAAAACTGATTTTTGCAACATCTGATGATATGAAAGATGGTATATTAGAGGCTGCTGCTTCTCATCCAGATGTTTCAATGGTTTGGTCTACAGGGGATAGTGCATTTAAGGATGGTAAAGCATACAAGTCAGAATTAGAAAATCTTGCTAATGTTATGGGGCAAATGGAGTTTGGTAAATACATGGCTGGATGTGCTGCTGCATCAGAATCTAAATCTGGTAATATTGGCTTCTTAGGGCCACTGATTAATGATGAAACAAGGAGACTGACAAATGCTGCATACATTGGTGCGCGAGATTGTTGGTTAGATAAAGGTAATTCAATATCAGATCTAAACTTTGAAGTAATTTGGATCGGCTTTTGGTTCCATATTCCTGGAGTTACATTAGATCCAACAACTGTTGTGAATGACTTTATTGATTCAGGGGTAGATGTGGTTATTTCACATATTGATACGCCTGAGGCATTAACAGTAACAGATCAAAGAGCAGCTTCAGGGGAAGATGTATTAGTTGTTGGTTACGACTATGAAAATTCCTGTGACGTAGCTCCAAAAGTTTGTATAGGTGTTCCTTACTTTAACTGGGGACCTGCATATATTGATGCAGCAAAAAGTGTTGGAAACAATTCTTTTAGTCCAGATTGGAAATGGATAGCTCCAAAAATGAAAAATGGTGTTACCACCGAAGAATCTATGGTTGGATTTAAGAGTGGAAATGCTATGTCTGAAGAGACTAGAAAAAGAGTTAATAGATTGGCTGACCAATTAAATGGTGATATAGCAAATATATTCGCTGGCCCAATTAACTTTCAAGATGGATCCGTTCTTGCAAGAGATGGTAAAAAACCTTCACTGTATGATATTTGGTATACACCTCAATTACTTGAGGGTATGACTGGAGATAGTGGCGGAAATTAGTTTTAACTAATTGATTATTTTAGAGAAGGCGATTTTATCAAAGTAAATCGCCTTCTCTGTTTGTTTGAAATATGAAAATTGAATTTAAAAATATATCAAAAAGTTTTGGTGAAACAACAGCTAACTCCCAAATTAGTTTTTCTATTGAATCAGGATCTATACATGCTATAGTTGGAGAAAACGGTGCTGGTAAATCTACATTAATAAAAATTCTATCGGGGCAAATTTTACCCGATGAAGGTACTATTAAATTAGGTAACAAAAAAATGCCGCTTGGCTCAACTATTGAAGCTACAAATAAAGGTATTGGTATTTTAGGGCAAGATCCTCTTGATTTTAGTAATTTTACTGTACTTGAAAGTTTTTTGGCTGGGAATAAAAAATCATCTAATATAATTTCTAAATCTAAGTTTGAAAATATAATATCAAATTTTTCAAAAAAATTTGATTGGGAAATTAATGTTAATTCTTTAATCAAAGATTTGTCAGTTGGGCAAAGACAACAATTAGAACTAATAAGGCTTTTATATTTAGGCGCTAAAATAATAATATTAGATGAACCCACAAGTGGCTTTTCTTTAGATCAAAAAAGGAAAGTCTTTGAAAATTTAAGAGACTTAACTTCAAAGGGTTATACTGTAATTTTAGTTTCACACAAAATAGAAGAAATACTAGAAATTTGTAATAAAGCAACCATATTGCAAAAAGGAGAAGTTCTCGAAACACTTAATTTACCAGTAGAACCAAAGATTTTGATAGATAAAATGTTTGGAGATTCCGGCAATGTAAAAAATGAACACAAAAATACAAATAGAAAACTAGAGAAAAAAGAAATTACTCTTATGCTTGATAAATATTTAGATGGTAAAAAAATCACTCTTACTGAAGGTTCTATTATAGGTGTTTCTGGTCTGCAAGGGTCTGGATCTGATAAATTCGTGCAGAGTTTTTATGATGATCTGTCAACAAGTAAAGTATATTACGACAAAGATATTCAAATACCATTTTCTGATATAAATTATGTTGCTTCTGATCGACTTGAAAAAGGATTATTTTCGGATATGACAATAATGGAGCATATTGCTTTAGCTTATAATTCTAATGGCCTTATTAATTGGTCTAATATACTAGAACTTACAAAAAATTTAATAAATATATATGGTATTGTCGGTACTCCTCAAACTCTAGCCAAAAATTTATCGGGAGGTAATCAGCAAAGATTAATGTTGGCACTTATCAAAGAAAATATTAGGCTTTTATTACTTGAACAACCAACAAGAGGATTAGATATAAGTTCAGCAATTTTTGTATGGGAAAGTTTGTTGAAAACTAAATCCAAAAAAAATTTAGTTATTTTTTCATCTGTAGATTTAGATGAAATATATGATTATTCTGATTTTATTATTTGTTTTTATGATAATAAAATTGTTTCTTCAGGCTATAAAAATGAATTGCCTAGAACAAAAGTCATGGAAAAAATTTCTGGTAAATGATGTATAAGATAATATTACAAAACTCAATTGCTACTTTTCTTGCCGTAACCTCTGTTACTTTTATTCTTCTTATATTGCAGGTAATGCCATTTGAAATATATGGAAATCTATTTGATGGTTCATTTGGAAATATAGATAAAATATCTAGAACTCTCCTTATAGCTACAATTATGGCCTTAGCTGGATTTGCATTAGTTGTGACTTTCTCCACTGGTTTATGGAATATAGGTATTGAAGGACAAATGTTATTTGGGGCAATAGGAGCAACATTTATTGCGAGAACCTTTTTAGCTGAATACTTCTTTGCGCCAATAATGATTGTTATCTTTGGAGCACTATTTGGTTCTTTTATTGGTTTGCTATCTGCTTTTCTGAAAACAAGATTTAATGTACACGAGATTTTTGGAGGTCTGGGTATTAATTTTGTTGCCTCAGGTCTAATAGTCTATTTAGTTATTGGCCCGTGGAAGAGAGAAGGTATTGCGTCTACAGGTGGAACAGATTTATTTCCAAAAAGTTCATGGATTAATGGACTAGGAGACAGTAATTTCCCCATATATCCAATCATTATAGCAATTACGGTTTTTATAATTTTATTCATCCTTTTATCTAGAACCTCACTTGGCCTAAGGTTAATTGCAACCGGTGCTAATAAAGATGCAGCAGATAAATTTAAGATAGATTCAGTGAAACATATTGCATATGCTTTTATATTTGCAGGTGCAATTGGTGGAATTGCAGGGGCTATACAAGCTGCAAGTATCCACCATAAATTAGTACCAAATATAGCAGGAGGATATGGCTTTTTGGGTATCTTAATTGCATTAATAGCAGGAAGAAATCTTTTTACAGTTGTAGTTATAAGTATTGTTTTTGCATCAATTATGGTTGGAGGAGTACAGTTACAGCTACGGCTTGGTCTAGACTCGAGTTTTCCATATATAATCGAATCTGTTTTTGTAATTTCATGGTTGATTATAAAGGCAAGTAAGATTGACGCTAAATTACTTAAGTTAATGCTAAGAAAGGAAGTAGATTTTGGATAGTTTGGAATTAACTGTTATAACGATTGTAGCAATGTCTGCTCCTTTAGTTTTTGCAGTCATAGGTGAAACAATTACCGAAAGAGTTGGTGTTGTTAATCTTTCAATGGAAGGGACACTGCTTATAACAGCATTAGCTAGTTTTGCTGTTACTATATGGACAGATTCACTTTACTTAGGTATATTATCTGCTGCAATTATTGGAGGTCTAATTGCATTTATAATTGTTTGGATTAATTTTAGGTTTTATATTAATCAAATAGCTGTTGGGTTTATATTTACTATATTTTTGTGGAAATTATCTAGTTACTTAGGAGGAGACTTTGTAAGAATACCAGGGCCTTATCTAGGGAAAATTACAGTGCCATTTTTAAATCAAGTGCCATTTTTAGGACCAATTCTTTTTGATAATAATATATTAGTTTTGTCCTCAATAATCCTTATTCCAGTAAGTTGGTTTTTTTTGTTTAGAACTAAATTAGGCGTTAACTTACGAGCTGTAGGAGAAAATCCTATTGCAGCTGATGCTCGAGGATTAAATGTTATGAAATATAGGTTTATATACTCAGTTATTGGTGGTATTTTGATTGGGATAGGAGGGGCAACATTTAGCTTAGAGGTAAAATATGGATGGTCAGAAGGTCATACATTAAATTATGGATGGATAGCTTTGGCAATAGTAATTTTTGGTGGATGGAACCCGGTGAGAGGTTCTGTTGGTGTTTATGGTTTTGGAATTTTGCAGGTCCTATCTCTAAAACTTCAATCAGTAACCATAGGTTTTTCGCAGATTTTGCCATTAATTCCATTCCCATTGATGATTTTAACCCTTGTTTTAATTCAATCTGCAAATAAAAATGAAGGTAGATGGTTTCCAAAACCTATAAGATTATTGATTTTTGGAAATCAACCACAATCTTTAGGAATTACTTATAAAAAAGATTCATGATATGAAAAATGTAAAAATTTTATGGGATAATGATGCCATTGAAAAAAAAATAAAAGAAATGGCAAAAAATATTACTACTAAATGGGAAAATGAGCCAGTAGTAAATTTAATTCCAGTGATTACAGGAGGAATGATTTTTGCTACAAAATTAATTATGGATCTAGAGAAATTTATACCAGAGAAATGGGTTGTTAATCCTGTTATTGCTAGTGCTTATGAATACTCTTACAATCCTAATAAACCTGAGGTAGTTCGGGTAAGTGATTACGAGAATAAATTTAAAGAAGGTAGTCCTTCAATAATAATTGATGATTTACTAGATACTGGGATAACTTTGTCAATTGTAAAAAATATGATTAGGGCAATAACGAATGATAATGTAGAAGTAGCTGTTCTAGTAGATAAAGTAGCAAAAAGAAAAATTGATATAGAACCAGAATACCATGGTTTTACAATCAAAAATGATTATTGGTTAGTAGGATATGGGATGGATGATAAAGGTCTACTTAGAGGCATGGATAGTATAGGTTATATTGAGCAGATAAAAATGCTTTAATACTATACTAATATGAAATCAGATTTTTCGTATATTTCGCCTATGTTTTTTGCGTCAATGTATGTACATGCTGAACGTATTCCACCAAGAATCTGACTGATAGTGCTTTCTATGGTTCCTTTATCTTCTACGAGAATTGATTGTCCTTCAGATGCCCTATAATCAGCTACATTTCCATAATGCTTATTCATTGCCTGAGTAGAACTCATACCATACAAAGTTCTATATTCTTTATTTTTAATTTTTGTTATTGGCGCTCCTCCTTCAATATGCCCTGAAAATAAAGAACCGAGCATCACATACCCTGCCCCTCCAGCAAATGCTTTTACTACATCTGCTGAGGTTTTTATCCCACCATCAGAAACAATAAACGCGTTATGTCTTTTTGCTTCTTTGCTACATTCTATTACTGCAGATAGTTGAGGATATCCAATTCCAGTAACATCAGTAGTACTACAAACACTCCCAGAGCCAATTCCTACTTTAACTCCATCTGCTCCTGAGGCAACCATAATCTTTACACCCTCAGGAGTAACGACATTTCCAGCAATTATCCCGAGTTTAGGAAATTCTTTTCTTGTAATTTCTATTACATTACTAAATTTTTTTATATATCCATTAGGTACATCAAAAACTAAAAATTTAGGCACTTTGTTTGTTTTTGAAGTAATATGACTTATGTATTCAGATATGGTTTCAATTTTATCTAAACCGAATGTTAGAAAATTATAATCTAAACTTAGTCCTTCATTAATTGACTGTACCCATTCTTCTTTAGAATAAAACTTGCTTACAGCATTTGAAATATAATGTTTTTGTAGTTTGAATCCCATTGAAAAAGTACCAACAAAATCCATATTAGAAGCCATTAAAGGTATGCCTGTCCAAGAAACTCTAGATTTTGGAAAATTTATCTTAGAATCAAGAATTATTTCTTTTCTTGAGTTATACTTTGATGCCTTAGGATAAATTAGCACGTCATCAAAGTTAATTTTTTTATTATTAAAATCAAACATAATTTTTACACGAATTAAATCATATATAAATTTTTATAAATTTTATATGCTGATAAGTAATAAATAACTCAATTTTATTTTTTTACACGACGGGAGACAATTATGCTTTATAGGAAATTTTTGAGTACAGGTGAAAAAATTTCTCTTATTGGTTTTGGTGGAATAGTAGTCAAAGACGAATCAATGAATGATGTCAGAAGATATGTATCTTATGCTTATGATTCGGGAGTAAATTATTTTGATGTTGCCCCAGCCTATGGAAATGCTGAAAAAAAATTAGGACCAGCTCTAGCTCCATTTAGAAAAAATGTATTTTTAGCATGTAAGACTGGTAAAAGAACTTATAAAGAAGCTCAAAAAGAATTTCAAAATTCTTTGCATAACATGAAAACTGATTACTTTGACTTATATCAAATGCACTCCGTTTCTACTGAAGAAGATTTTGAAAATATAATTCATAAGAATGGTGTTTTAAATTTTCTTGTAGAAATGAAACAGAAAGGTTACATTAGAAATATTGGTTTCTCAGCTCACTCTTCAAAAATAGGTATTAAACTTTTGGATTATTTTAATTTTGATTCAATACTTTTCCCTCTTAATTTTACTACATGGTATCAAGGTGGATTTGGCAGTGAATTACTAAATAAAGCTATTGAAACTAATACTACTAGACTAGCGCTAAAACCTGGTGCATCTAATGCTTTATCTGAATCTACAATTAACTGTAAACCTTCAAAGGATGTTGTAAGAGTAAGAGAAAAATGCTGGTATGCTCCTATTGAAGATGACGAAATTATTAATCTCGCTTATAAATGGGCTTTATCTCAACCTATCACTTCAGTTTTGCCTCCTGGTGAATTTGAGCTTTGGAAAAAAGCTTTGAAAGCTATTAATAATTATGAGCCCATTGAAGATTATGAAATAGATAAGCTAAAAAGTTTTTCAGAGAATAAATTACCTTTATTTACAGTCTAATTTTTAGGTTTTCCTATAAATATTGCTCCTAAAGCTGATATTGGGGGTAATAACATAAAAATAAAGAACCCAGTGTTATAACTTTCAGTTGAATCATAAATGATCGATAATGGTAACGGTCCAATTGCAGCAAGAGACATTCCGATAAAGTTTGTGAATCCTCTGATGCTACCTAAGTATCTTCGACCGAAATATAATGGCCATATAGCTTGACCTGTATTCATTAGAAGCCCAATTTGCAATCCTAATAAAATTCCATAAATATATCCCAAAAATATTGTATCTAGAATGGATAACAGATAAAGCGTGATAATGACTAATGTCTGACCAAATATTAATATTTTTCGTGGATCTATGTAATTATTAAGTATTCCGGACAGAAACTGACCGAAAATCATAGATGGAGCTACTATAGCAAAAATGCTTGCAGCTTCTGTGATTCCTATACCCTTTTCAGAAAATATTGAAACTTGATGATACATTATGCCTGTATGTATTGGAGAACCCGACATAATTGCAATTGTTATAAACCAAAATTTTTTTGTCTTCAGAGCCTTTGATAATGTCGATGAATTTTCAGTTTTTGTATGATCATATAAAATATCATGATTTTTATTTTTATTTTTTTCATTAAGAAATTTATATGGTCGAATAAATATAATCACAGGAAAAATTAGTAGTAATGAAGCTGTTAGTCCCAATACTAACCAAGCATTTCTCCAACCTATATTTTCAATAAAAAAAGCTCCATAAACAGGAAAAAAACCACTTGAAGCTGAGATACCTAATCCTAGTATAGCTAAAGCTAAAGCTCTTTTTTTTGTGAACCAAATCGATACCAAGGTTGACGGTATTAGGCTCAGAGCTCCTTGCCCCATAGTTCGCATAATTGCAAAACAAAAGAGTAGTTCAATTGAACTACTAACTTTCGATAACCAAAAACATCCTAAAAAAAGAAAAATAATCACACAAATTAGTATGTATTTTGGATTAAATTTGTCTAAAAACTTCCCTAAAAAAACCATTGACATGGAAGCAAATAATGAACCAAATAAATAAGAAGTTGCTACATTTGTTGAAGAAATATCAAGATCTTCCATAAAAGAATTTTGAAAAATACTGAATGTAAATGTTTGTCCAGGTCCAGAAGCAAAATTTGCCAAAGTACATACAGCAAGAATCACCCATCCATAATAGAAGTTTTTATTATATAAATTTAATATTTTCAAAACAATTTTCCGATATAATTTTAATAATTATTGAATTAAATTGAGGTCTGTTTTGATTAAAAGTATAGTAAAATTTAGTGGCTCACGTCCTTATTATGTAATAGCTGTTTGGATTATTTTAATGATTGTATCAGCTGGACTATCTCAAGAGTATCTTGATAGTGCATTAAGTGGTAACGGACAGGGAGCGACTACAGACCTAGAATATATTCTAGCTAACAAATTACAAGACGAAAAAATGTCTTCAAATCCAGAGAGTGAAAAATTTATTGATGGCTTACTTGTTAAAGATTCATTTTCCGAAAAAGTAGAAACTTCTGATCAAGGTGACTCTCAAAATGAACAAGAATCATCAGATGAAGTTCAATATGCTTCAGAATCTGTAATTATTACATCTTCAAAATTCAAATATCCTTCTGAAGAATACAATACTGTTATGCAGAAATATCTGAATGAACTTCAGTCTAAATTTAATTTGGATCAACAGGTTATTTCTCAATATTCTAACTTAGAACAAATGCCTGGATTTGGTACTTATTTTGGGCCATCACCAGATTTGACTTCTATGAGTATCCCGATATATTTTATGCAAGAAGAATTTATTGCACCTTTCATAAAATTTAATGAAGAATTCTCAGATGAGAATTTCCAATTTTATCTTGTTGGAGAAGATACCATAAATTATACTTTTGCTCACCTAGCAGAGGAAGATTTACTTACCGGTGAGACTATAGGTATTTCTGTTGCATTAATAATCCTAGCTGTTATTTTTGGATATGTTACCTCAGCTATTATCCCAATAATTTTAGCTGTGGTAGCTATTTTTGTTTCGTTGGGAATTGTTTCAGTAATTGGCCAAGTAGTTGATTTAAATGACTTTGTTCCAAATATTATTGCAATGATGGGATTAGCTGTAGGTATAGATTATTGCCTTTTTATTCTTTCCAGATATAGAGAAGAGAGAGCTTTAGGATTAGAAAAACAAGCAGCGATAGTAAGTTCTGGTTCAACCGCAGGGCGTGCTGTAGTGTTCAGTGGAATTACAGTTGTCTTTGCATTAATAGGAATGTTTATAATCCCAGAGAAAACTTTTCAGGCATTTGGTGTTGGAGCTATACTTGTTGTTTTTGTTGCTGTATTTGCTGGTATAAGTTTTTTACCTGCAATAATAGGAATACTTGGCGATAAAGTAGATAGTGTATATGTACCTAAAAGATTTGCAATTCTACTCTACTTATTAGTCTTTTTAGTAATAGCAATAACTCAAGGAGTGGGCCCTCAGGTATTAATAGCTGCAATAGGTGTAATGTTATTTTTAGTTTTGATTTCTATAATGAAAAAACTACCTGTAGTGAAATTTAAAGTTTTTGATGACCCCAAAGAAATTAAGAATGATGAATCTGGCATATGGAACACTATAACTATTCAAGTAATGAAAAGGCCTGGAATAAGTATGGCTTTAGCTACTATATTTTTATTAGTTTTATCATATTTTTATCTAGATATTGAAAAAGGTACAAGCGGTATATCTGTTCTTCCAGACGATGAACCGGCCAAGATAGGATTTAATTTATTAAGTGAAAAATGGGGTTATGGTTCTAATGAAACAGCTAATATACATATTGAAGCAGATACATCCTCACCAGAATTATTAAGTTCATTACAAAGTCTAGAAAAAAGTATTAATGATGACCTTGGTTTTTTAAAGCCAGAAATTCTTTTATTTCCATCAGTTAATTTTATTGAAATACAATCAAGAGTTCCTGGTGATCCAAATGGAATGGAATCAC
>CETH01140061.1_pt1 | contig 10472 bp, 4 predicted proteins | sample 361461 | NCBI WGS metagenome assembly CETH01 (sample SAMEA2622695, study PRJEB7988) | marine metagenome | isolation source: saline water (ENVO:00002010), including
TCTCAGTCCCAGTGTTGGTGATCATCCTCTCAAACCACCTACTGATCGTAGCCTTGGTAGTCTATTACACTACCAACAAGCTAATCAGACGCAGGCCCATCCAATAGTATGAGCCGAAGCCCACTTTGATTTATTATCCAAAGATAACAAATATTATCCGGTATTAGCCCCGTTTTCACAGGGTTGTCCCAGTCTAAAGGGTAGGTTGCCTACGCGTTACTAACCCGTTCGCCAGTTTACTCGTTTTCCGAAGAAAACTTTCTCCTTGACTTGCATGTGTTAAGCACGCCGCCAGCGTTCGTCCTGAGCCAGGATCAAACTCTCCATTGTATGTTTTTTTTATTAATTTATTACAGTCAAATGAATTGATGATACTGTCCCACACAAATCTTCTAAATTTTCAAAAAACTTTACTACATAAAAATGCCATCCGAAGACAGCCTAGTAATTTAGATTACATTAATTCTTTAATGCAAACCTTATTTTATAAAAAAATAAAAAAAAAGGGGCACTATAAAAGCGCCCCTTAATTCTCAACCTCAAAATTTTCTATTTCATGAGGGTAATTCTATGACTTTTTGTAAAATCATTTGAAACCATTTTGTACAAATATATACCAGATGCTACCGCATTACCTGAATTATCAGTACCATTCCATACTACTGAATGAACGTTTCCTCCATCAGCAAACTGGAATTCATTAACCAGCTCCTTAACTTCTCTACCCATTAAGTCATAAACAACAATAGAAACATTACCATTTTCTCTTAATGTATAATCAATAGTAGTTGTAGGATTAAATGGATTAGGATAAGCCTCTTTTAAGCTATAAGTAGAAGGAAGAGCTGAACTTCCATCTAAAGTGCTTGCACCATCCCATTGGCTTGACTCTGTTGTAACTGTACCAGGAGTTGCAGTAGGCGTTGAAAATGCATCAGAAGCGCCCATAGTAGGACCTACAGTAGTAACAGAACTAAAGCCATCTGTAAAACTTCCTGTAAGAGAAACTAAAACATCTCCAGATGAAACAGGTATTTGTGCACCTGTAAATGAAAACCCTAAAACAGTTCCAGAAGGACTCGTAGAAACAGTAAAACCTGCATCTCCAGCTAAACCACCGCTAGCACCCGTCAGAGAAAGGCCACTTGCCCCACCATCAAATGTAAACTGAATACCACCTACAGCATCATCGCTATCCATACATACATCAAAAGTAACCTCATTACCACTCACAGAAGCACCACATGTATATAAATTAACATTAAGAGCGAATGTAAAAGCTACCATGCTAACTAATAACAATATCTTTTTCATTTCTTTTTTTCCTTAATTTATTATTTTAATTTTTTTTAGCAGGAGAGAAAAAAAACTCTCCTGCTAAAATCACTTTTATTACTTAACCAATAATACTTTTTGAGATTCTAAATGATTATCAACCTGTATTTGCATAAAGTAAATACCACTTGAAATATTAGACGCATCCCAACTTACTTGATTATTATACCCAGCCGCCATGCTACCACTATAAACCTCAGCAGCTAATTGACCTAAGATATTATAAGCTTTAATAGAAACAAATGATTCTTGATCTAAATCAATATTAAAGCTTGTTGTTGGATTAAATGGATTTGGATATGCACTGCTAATCCTATATCCATTTGGAAGAGCATTTCCACTATTTGGAGTTTGATCTATACCAACTTTATCATTATCTAAAATCATAGGCTCTTTTGTTGAAGCATCCAATGAAACAACAAAAGCCTCTTCTATTTCGTAATCACCTTTTATAAATGCAATATTAGATAAATTTAAATTATCTGATACTACTATAATAGATGTCTCACCAGTTCTAGTATTATATTCAGAAGACTGCTTTATATAATTATCAGAAAAGTTAATATCAAGCTCTTCATTTGAGGATAGAATAAAATGAATAGCTTGTACATTTCCATTAGCTTCTAAATATAGATTACTACCTGAATGAACCGTAACCTCTGTTGCTGGAGGCTCAATAGCACTAGATTGAAGACCTATACCAAGTATATAATTAACCATTCCTACGATATCAAGAACATTAATAACATCATCAGTTTGATAATCAGCAGCACAAGTATCACCTAGTGGAGCGACTCCCAATATATGATTAACCAATGATATGATATCTAAAACATTAATAATACCATCATCTGTAATATCACCAACTTCAGCATAACAAGAATTAGTTGGAGTTCCATATTCTGGAATATCTGGATCATCAACAACCGCATAGCCTATATAAACCCTATTCATGAAGTCAGCACCCATCAAATCACCAATTTCATTAAATTCCCAATTTGGCATTTGATATTGAATATATACCTGATCATCTGTTGCCCATTGAGCAGCATGAGGATACTGTTCAGCTGGATCACACTTAGGATATCCATTAGGACAATCATTGACCCAATTACCATTTAAATCCTGAGACCAAGAGTCATCTGGTGTATTGGTAACATTTAAAGGATTCCACCATGTACTACCATTATCTTCAGACTTAACGACATAAATATCTTCAGACCATTCTGCGTAATCTGACCAAACAGTGAAATAACAAGGATCTTCAAGGTTAGCGGCATCTCCCGTAAAAGGACCTTCTGCAGCTAAATTAGTCGCAACATAGACGATATCTCTATCTTCTGTACTAAAAGCTAAACTTGCATGATTATCCCATATGTAAGTATCACCTGTCATATCATTCCAACCCCAAGTTAAATTACCTGTCATCACAAACGACCAATTCCAGCCAGTAGATGTGTTAACAGCGCCTGGATTATCAAGATAATCCTTATCAATAGTAAAATGATATAAACCTGATTCTGGAACATAATAACAAAATTCATCATCACATCCTAAAACCTGAATAACCCAATGAGGATTACCATCTCTGTCAACCTTAAAATCATCTTCATAATAACTCCAAAAATCACCAATAAATGATGGATTTGCACAGTCTGGGTCTGCACATTCATCACAAAATTCGTAACTGAATTGCGTGGCTACTAAATCATCCCAAACATTATCTGGAATAAAATAATACCCTTCACCATCAACAGATGGGGCATGACCTAAACTAGGATCACCGCTAGTTCCACCATACCAGCTAGCTCCATGATCATCAGACATTTTAAATATACCTGTATGATTATTAGATACACTACTCGCATCAGTATCAGCACCTAAAAATAAACCAACAATACCAACCCCACAAGTACCCTCAGGTGTACACGAAACATAAGGAGAGGTATTAAAACTACCGGTATCATCGCCACCTGTAAGATCATTAACCTCATCAATTACTTTTTGTTCTTCTCCCATAACGACAGTCGCATCATCAACATATTCAGAATGGAATAACCAACGATCTCCCCTTGTCCAATCATTGTATACAGCATTAATAACAGGCATACCTAAATCATCATCATATGAAATAGATACAGAACCTACCCATAAATCCTTAGAGTCAGTTGCCCATAATAAATCAGTATCAACAGGATAAGCAAAAGAGCCACCATCCCAACCGAACTCATCAAATGCATAGTAAGGTCTTCCACCATATAGAGAGCCTGTAGAAGTATCACCTGAGTATTCAGTCCACATAGCAATCGGAATATCCTCAGTACCAACAGCACTTGGATATCTAGCCTGACCTACGCCTGTACCTCCAACACCTCCTCCACCCCATGGCGGATTACCGTTAGCATTAAGATTAGCATATGTGGTCCAATCTTCTCCATCTTCAGAAAAAGCACCACCTAATTGACCATGAGTAGTATTGGTACCACAATACTGCCTATAAGTCGAAAACCAATATCCTGTATTTTCAGGGTCAACGAATAAAGGTCTAGTGTTAGCAGCAACCATACCGTAACCGTTAGTTGAAGAATCAACTAATGCAAAATAGCCTCCATTACGAGTGTTTGGCATTACTATTTTAGAAGAACCCTGTCCCAGCACTGAGTGCTCAGATGGGGCTCTTTCAACCCTGTATGTCTTCTTTTGGCCTTTTGGCACTTTTCTAACAGCGCCAAGAGCAATCCCAAAAGATATTAAGCCTATAATGGCTATGGGAAAAAATTTCCTCATTTTTCTATCCTCCTTTAACTAAAAAATAATTTAGTGTTATTTTATACTATATTTTATCATTTTGCAATACTTTTTACTATCATATTTTTGTAAAAAATATTAACAATTCTTTAATCTGTCTAATTATCCAATATTATACTAACTATTGTAATTATATCAAAAATATCTACAATGCCATCTCCATTTAAGTCAGCCGACCATAACTCATATTCGGAATACTGACTTGAATCACCAAGTATCATATTCATAATACTTATAACATCAATGACATTAATAATTTGATCACAATTAGTGTCACCTAATTGAGGACTACCACAATCACCGAATGAAGACCCTTCTGATAAATAATATCCGGACCTTTTCCAGTCTCCTTTAAATAATGACCAAGCAGGCTCATCCTCATCTGAAATAACATTCTTGTAATCAATCACTATTAAGTCGCCTGATGTACCCGCTATAATTTCCATATCATCATCAGAATCAATATCTACTATCTGTGTTGAACTTGATAATGGAAACTGATAATTTATGGGAAAATGATTCAATAAACTAAGATTGCTATCATAAGCAAAAACCTCTCCAGAGCTCGTCCCAAAAACCATATCAAAAAAACCATCATTAGTAATATCATAAAAAACAATCGAACCAACGATCGCAGAACTCACACTTAAAGGATAGCCATCTAATAAATTTCCATTAATATCAACAGCATACACATTGCCATCATCAGAACCAAAGTAAATATTATTATCATTAAATGAGGGAGAAGTAAAAATATCATCCCCTGTTGGAATGGTAAACCTTAATGACCCATCATTATAATTGATTGCATAAAAATTATTATTTTTACAACCGGTTAAAATTATTTTCTCACTACCCGTATCATATATAGCTGGTTCACTTTGAATCTTATCACCTAAATCAATTGGAAAATTATAAGCTATAGTTCCATCATCTAACAAAACATAAATATTATCACTATCAGTACCAAATACGATATCATCAATACCATTATCATCCATATCAAAAACAGCAACACCTGCTTTTACTTTTTCACCAACAATGTAAGGGAAACCATCAACATCTGAACCATCTGCATTAATAACAAAAAGAGGATTTGATGAAGTTGAACCGGAATATCCGCCAACTACAACCTCTAGCTCTGGATCAGAGTCCAAATTACCAATAACAGGAGTTCCTATAAGATAACGATTAGCATTATAGCTTGATTTTAAACCGTTAATATCAAATATATATATATATTTACTTTTTGATGTAACAACAAAATCTACAATGCCATCTAAATCCATATCTGCACTTGATATAGCCCCCCATACCTGATTACCAGTCTCATATGGGAAAATACCATTATTAATCTCAACACCATCTTTAATAATTCTAACATCTCCATTATAATCAGCAAATACAATTTCTTTCATACCATCATTATCTAAATCAAGAACCAAAGGAGACGATTTAATTTCACTATTTGTATCAAAAGGATAGCCTGATTGAAACAAGGATACATTCAAGGTAACCTCTAATGTATTAGTATATTGATAGCCTCCCGAACCAACAGCTACAATATCTATATTAAAATCGATATCTCCCAATGCAATATCATCAGCCAATTGAATTTGAAACAAATCACCCGTAGGATAAGAAACTCCACCACTAGATAGAGAACCATAAGTAGATATGCTATTGATTATTGTAACAAATTCATTATCCGTAGATAAAGATGCTATAACAGCATTAGCATCTACCCATCCCTGCTCATTGTAAAGACTAACAACAAAATTAGCCGTTTCCCCAGGATTTAAAACACCATCATCATCAGACACAACATCCACGTAAGAAGAATCTATATAAACATTAGGAGAAAAATCCATACCTATAGCTTTATAAACATCTACCATACCGTGACCAAAACAATCTTCCCCGCTATTTCCATTACAGGTTTCATATTCAGGATTAACATCATAAACCTTCCTGTCTGCAGAACTGTAAATTCTATCTAATATTTGCTGATTGGTCCAATTTGGATAATAAGACTTTAAAAGTCCCATACAGCTTGCAGCATTAGGACTGGCCATAGAAGACCCATCCCAAGCCTCATAACCTGTACCAATAATAGCACTATGTATGTTTTCTCCAGGGGCAGCCAAATCTACCGTATAATGATAAGTTGCCCAATTACCCCAAGCATAAGAACAACCCATCGCACAAACCGATGTAGAGTTTTCATAACTTGATGGATAATGACTACCGTATTCTTGGCCACCTGTATTATCATCACCATTTCCTGCAGCACAAACAATAATCGCACCGTAAGTATTAAATGCATTATTAATAACACTATTTTCACTAGCTGAATATCCACCGCCACCCCAACTATTATTAATAATTGTAAAAGTGCCTGAATAATAACCTGCCTTAGCGGCATAAGTAATTCCTGCATAGCCATCATTTATGCCTGGCTCACCACTTTGATTCTCCCTTGAGCCCTTAACAGATATAAATTTACCATTATAAGAAGTAGAAGCCATACCTTGACCATTATCAGTTGTAGCTGCTAAAATTCCAGCTACGTGCGTTCCATGAGCCCATGTAGAATTATCAGCAACACCTTCCTTTGGAAAAGGATCATTATCATCCGTACCATAATATCCAGAACAATCCCAACCTAACAAATCATCAGTATAGCCATTACCATCATTATCTTCAAAATCTTCAAAAGGAGAGCCATCTGAAACAGCATCTCTTAAGTTAACAACACCATCTCCATTAAGATCTCCCGTATTATTATTAACCATCCACTCTACAACTTCAGATGCACCCACAATGCCATCACCATTAGAATCTAAACCCGTCTCAGACATCCACTCTGGAATCTCAGCCTGATTAATCCAACTATTACCCTGGATATCTGGGTGAGTATAATCAACACCTGTATCAACAGAAGCTAATAGCACTTCTGAACCATCAGGAATTAAACCATTTGGAATATCCCAAAAATCCCATGCGCTTGTAGCCTTAACAGAATTTAAGCTACACTGCGTATTAGACATTGGATCATTAGGCATGTATTTAGGCTTCCTAATAAACTCATTCTCTGCATATTTAATAAAGCTGAAATTATTTAAATTTGATATCAAATAATCAACAGATAGTCTACTATCATTTGATATGTACGCTCTATATATACGATTAAGATAGATATCACCATCACGATCTTGCTCTGTAGCATTAGGAATCCATTCCTCAATATTCACAATCCCATTACTCACAAAAAACTCATTAAGTTCATTATTATCTGTCAAAACTTGATCACTCGATGACCTGCTGATAACTAGAGGCTCTACACTAGGCTTAAGACAAAACAAAAATGTTGTCTCTGATGTATTGGGAAATAAAAAGCCTAAGGCCCCTATTAAAAATATAAGGGGCCTTAGACCTAAAGGAATATATTTGAACATACTATTCATACTACTACTAACCTATCCTCCTGTTATAACACCTACAATAGATACTATATCAAGAACATTAATGATACCATCTCCATTGAAATCTGCAGCACACTCTTCGTCACCAGTTGGAGACTGAGTGTTCATTACAAAGCTAACAGTTGAAACGATATCAAGGACGTTGATAACACCATCACCATTAACATCACCTGCAGTACACGAACCACCGTCATCGCAATTTTCCCCACAATCAAGGTAGATTCTTTCCATAAGATTGCCAGCAATAGCAGTCCAATCACCGGTTGTACCTACTCGAGTATAAGACATACCCATATCAGCTGAATCCGTATCTAATCCAAATGGACTTGTCGAACTAAACTCTTTAGTTCCAATCCAAAAATCACCTGACACATTAATGTTTTGCTCAGATAAATCTTTAGTATTCCAGCCAGTAACTACACCACCAGCAACCACGGTACTATAAAATTCAGCACCAGGCATGCCACTATCATCTTCATACATTTTTAAATAAAATGCTCCACCGTCTTCCATCTGATACCATTTAAACCTTACAACAGATTCACCTGCATTATCTGCTGAATACTTAACTGCTGTAAAGTTACCAGAACCAGCATTAAATCCGGTTTCTGCTGTACCATCATCATGATATTCCTCATGAACGGTTTGAGCCTGTGGTGTCACTTCGACAGATTCAGAAAGACCGCTCTCCTCACCATCAGAATATGTTGCGCTTACAGCATATAAATATGTTGTATTATTTGTAAGGCCTGTATCCGTATAGGAATTATCAACTAAGCCACTTGCAACAGGAGCACCATCTCTATAAACATTATAAGTTACATTTGCACCCTCAAAAGCAACGCTAGCCTTTATACCCCATTCTCCATCTCCAACAGCTGCACCTGCTACACTCCAATCGTCCCAGCTACCGCCAGAGAAAAGAACCTTACTAGCCTGAGAAGGCACTGCAGATTCATCTAATGCAGCCAAAGTACCTACACCTGCATCATCAACAAAACCAAACTCATGACCAATGATATAGCTATTTGTAAAATCCCAATCAACTACAAAATCATTCCAACCTACAAGATCAAGAGTCACTTCCATTGAGTAAGTCGGTTCATTGCTATACAATGTACCAAGCTGCCCAAAACCAGCGATTGTTGTTGTAGAGCCAGCTGCACCAACATTATAAACAGACACTAAACTTACGTTAGAAGCACCTGCTAAGTTAACTTCAGTACCTGCATATGCAGTACTTCCTTCAGTAGACATTTGTATACCATTAAAAAGCTCATTATTAACAAATCCAATCGAAGCATTACCTGAAGCATTCATATCCGCCCAAGTAAGAGCAGCTTCACCGCCTAAACCTTCACCTGCTAAATCCCAAGGCGCCGGATAATTACCACCAGATATTTTATAAACTCTAAAATCATCTATCCAAAGACCTGTACCACCTGGAACATCATCATTATCATCAAATCTTGATTGAACTCTAAAAACAACATTTTTTTCAGCAAAATCAGATATATCTAAAAATACATTTCCATTAAATGGATAACCAGGAAGATATTCTTCCCATCCACATGCGCCTGGTCGTATATCACCAGTAGCCTCATCACAAGCACCATAATCATAAAACTGATCTACCCAAACGGCACCAGAAACAGTAGTTTCACAGCCATTTTCAGGATTACAATCTAATGCACCTGAAACCATTACATTATCAACATGGAAACCTGTTATAGTTCCATCGTCAAGTGTACAGTATGCAGGGTCAGAACCAAAAGCAAATCTTATAGTAGCTTCTTGGCCTACATATTGAGATAGATCAAATGACAGATTATTCCATCCGCCACTATTACCACCCCATCCCGCAGCAAGATGGTTTAAAGAACCACCTGTATCATAATCTGGGCTATTCCAAATCCAACCATAACCACAATCAAAATCATATGGATAAGCTGTAGAGCTAAGCAACTCCCAACTTTCACCTCCATCAATAGAAATTTGTACATTTGCAGCGTCCCATCCATCGGTACAAGTACCAGCTACTACAGCGCCAGCATAATCTTCAATTGTCCACATCATATCTGCTGACATTGAAGCATTAGCAGGAACAGTAAAAGATGGCGTATCCATAAACTGAATCCAACTGTCTAAATAACCACCGGTTGAACCAACAGTCTCATCTGCGCACCACCAAGAGTTGCCATCAAATGAATCGGTTGAAGATGGATGCCATGCCAAAGCATCTGTATCTTGTATAGAAACAGTATAATAATCTTCTAAATACCCATCACCATCACCATCTGAATCAGGCATGTCAGCAAAAAGATAAAAACCAAAAGCCATCGTTTCACCTTCTCCTAATGCTGGAAGAGATATCTCAGGAGACACTAAATCAAAAGATGCATTAGATGCAGTCCCACCTGAATGCATACTATGTGTCGCACTGTTATAATCTGCTTCAGACCATTCCCAACCAGAACTAAGTGACCATCCTAAATCTTCTTCAAAATCATCAACCCAAAGGTCAATTTCTTCTCTATTTTGTGGAAGTATATCAGAAGAATTATTCTGTATAATTATAGGCCTTTCACTATTAGTCGAGTTAATAACCACCTCTTCTTTAACAGTAAAACTTTCCTGCTTAGCAAACAAAGAAACTGTAAAGATAGATAGAATCAACAAATATTTTATATTATTCATTTTATATTCCCTTCTTCTTTTTAAAGTAAAAAAAACTTTTCCGCTTAGTAGTTTACATTTATCAAACAACAAAAGATAGTTTAATATTGTAACAAATCTTTAAAATTCAAAATTTAAACCAAATTGGTGCGTAAAATCTAATACACT
>CETH01076084.1_pt1 | contig 10470 bp, 11 predicted proteins | sample 361461 | NCBI WGS metagenome assembly CETH01 (sample SAMEA2622695, study PRJEB7988) | marine metagenome | isolation source: saline water (ENVO:00002010), including
CTTCCAAAACAGGAGTAGGAGTTTCATCTGTTCCGATCGCTACCGGAGCGCTCAGAGTCATAACACCATCGACAAAGAGGGTGGCTTCTCGATCAGACAAATCTACGACAATAAGCTGACCGGTTGAAGAAATAGTTACATCTTCCACTCTTACCCAACCTACAGATTTGTTCGGAAGGATCGGGATAACAACCTCTATGAAGCCGTTATCAGATTGTCCCGTTGTCTCCAGAACCCTCGGCCCTGTAAAAGGACCAGGATTCGGTAGCACCTTCAATTGTGTACTTTCTCCACTAGGGGATGAGAATATGTGCAACTGATCTATATCTTCAATGACGGTTGCGAATTCACCTGTTGGGGTTTCTTCTGGAGTGTTTTCTTGTGGTTTCTGCGGGGTTGCTTGTTGCACTGAATCCGGAGAAGGCGCAGCGGTGGGCTCGGCAGTCATTACCGGTTTAGGTTCAACCATGGTGAGCGATGGGCCTTCGGGGCGGCCACAAGATGCGCCCAGAGCTATCATAGTCACCATCATGAATATCAAGAGGTGAAAGCCTTTCGAATAGTAAAGTCCGCGCCTGATTATGCTTTCCCTACAGAACCGCACTTGAAGGTACCTCATTAAACTTTCCACAATTCTGGCATCTCAATTTCTTCTTCATCAAAAGAGCGAACCCACCCAGAAGGAGTATCGATCGAATTGGGCGTCTAGCGGCAAAGTCCTTCCCGCTACAGTTCCAGCATCTCTGTTCACCGGATTCGTCAATTCGGACATCGTTCATGATTTAACGATAGGAGAGGATAATAAGACAGACAATATTTGAGACAGTTCAGGCTACGTTTCGTGTAGCAATTCCCGTTCGCAAAGTAAACGCCTTTATTGATCGTTTGCTAACCGTCCCAATAGGGGATTGAATCTCACGCGCTCAGGAATACCTTCTGATCCTGGAACACCACGTTCAACCATAAAAGGCCGGAGAGCTTCCATTGCTTTGGGTTCGTCCCAATGGGGGATGGTGGGGTACATATGGTGAATTACATGGGTTTGCATGGAGTGGCAGAGGAAACGCGGCACTGGAATTGTCCAGAAGCGGGTATCCGTGTAGCGACCGGTTTGCGTTCCAGGCCTGTGGGGTTCCCACGCGAAGAAAATGTATAGATAGGAAAGTCCTATCTTTGATGGAAGCCACCACACGAGGAGCGTTTCAAGAGGGAACAGCACAACCATTACCAGCTGGATTAAAGAGAGTAATTTTGCTATCGGGATGCCGCGAATAAGTGACTGGAGGAAATCAGGGTCTCGTTCCGCGTGACGTCCGACGGCTTCCATGTCGTTTCGATGCACTGCAAGCGCCGGTTGCCACCAGTGGTCTCCTTTGCTGTGATAGTCGATATCTAAGTCCGGGTCGTTTGTGTGGGCATGGTGCTTCATGTGTGTTGCTCGAAGGACTTCATGGGATTGTTTAAGCCCCAGTAGTGAAATTTGGCCGACAAAAGTATCAATCCACCGCCATCGATCTTGACGTCCTGAGAGATTTCCATGCTGGCCTTCGTGAGAAGGCAGATACGCCATACACATGCATATTGTGGCAATGACGAAGCCAAGCCAGACTGGGGTAACCCCTAATACGGTCAGCGTTAGGATGGCGATCCATGCAGCTGACTGTCCGATTCCAATGAGGATCATCTCCCATTGGATGCGACCCATGAACCTTCGAGCCACGGCGCGCTCGGATTTAGGTGATAAATCGATTGATGGTGCAGCGATACTCATAGCCAGAATCCCCTTATATGAGCGTAAAGTCCGGCAGACAGGCCAATGAATAATGAAGCACATAGTAGAACTATGTCATTCGTGCCAGGCCAGATTTGCGTGCTAGTGGCGAAAAGAACGCTTCCCCAGAAGATTAATCCAAACCATACCTTGCCCCACGTTTCTGAATGCTGGATAAGGCCTCCAAGGATACGAGCGAGCCCTGTCGGAGTAACTGCAGTATCTCTGAATTCCATGTCTCTTAGAGTACAAATGGTCACACGGGTTTACAAGTGTTGCTTGGAATGGTCAAGCCTTCTCAAGCGACAATAGCAATTGCGATAGCCGCTCTAGTTGTCCAGCCTATTGTTCGTATCCAATTCGTGGCGACGAGTTTTCTGACAACTCCTTTGTCATGCCCGTTTGAGAGTTTTTTGTGGAGAGGAATTTGAAGAAGAATTGTCGACAGATAAATCTTCAAAAGAACAAGCACGCCGAGTAGAGGGAGAATACGACTATTAACCGGATCAAAGAATAACCAAAGAGTTGTTAAACCCTCTGTCAGCATCGGTAAACCTACTACCCACGCAGTTCGCCTCTGATGTTCAACCGCGAATGGGATAGAGGCGTCGCCTGTAAGACGACTGAATAGGGGATAGTGAACAACTTGGACAAACCAGATCAACCCAACCATAAATAGAGTTGCCGCCAGATGACAATACGCCATGAACACCATATCAATCTACTGACATAGTCATCCAAGGTCCCTAGATGTGACCGATTTAACGGCCCATTTGATTTGAATGCAAAAAATAGCTGGGACTTGAATGCGGCTCAGCGCCACACCCAAGCCCCATCCTTATAGATCCCTTTGAGCTATAGAACTCTCTGAATAAAGACTGAATCAAACTGTGGTTCCATGTATTCGCTTGATCGAGCGAATAGCGCAAGGTAGTCCTCGTTGGCAAACAGTTTCTCATCAAGTTCTTGTAAATCCTGAAGCGAAGATCCAAATTGGACAAATTTCGCTTCGTACCGGTCACCTGTAACAGGTAGAGCTACACCAGTTTCACGTCCAGTGATTTTTGTTGCTAGCTCTGCTATTTCAGTAATAAATGCCATGGCTCCTACAAAGTTCGACGCCAGTATTCTTCCGGTGCTAACGCCGGCAAAGGCGTCACGTTCACCTGGGGCACGATGAATTCTATTGATCTGATCGGAGCTGATTGTAGCTACGGAATCTGTGATGCTTGTCGCAGTAACAAATTGCTGATCGGCAAAGAACCCTTCCATAAATGCTTGGTACTCTCCTAGTGATTCCCACCTACCATTAAGCCAAATAGCATTTGGGTCTCCACCTATTTCTGTTCCTAAGCCAAGAGTGGTGCCGAACTTTTCATTCATCCGTTCTGTCACCATTGCAGCAAAGGCAGTTGCGTCAGCCATTCTTCCATCAGCGGCTGTAATTTTTCTAGCTGAAATATACATTAATTGACCTCTTTCTTTTATAAATTTCCGTAGCAATTTTCTGTAGTGCTCTTCCTACTGCATCTTCGCTTCAGAAATGTTTTAGCTACGCTAACAAACATCGAATGTTAGGCCAAGTTAACTACCTAGAATTTGAAAGAGTTGAGTAAGGTGATCAGCCTACGGTTTCTAGAAGTTGAACGTATAATTCGATAACCTAAATTTTTTTAAGTAAGTCTTAAATAGGTATTTGGAAGGAAAGTTATGACTGATCGAGTACTGGTAACAGGAGTAACAGGATATATAGGCCAGCATTGTGGCGCTGAACTTCTTCGACAAGGGTATGAAGTCGTAGGGACTGTTCGTTCGTTGGAAAAAGCTGAAGCAGTTCGCGAAGGAATTGCGAAGGTAGCACCAGTAGAGAATCTCAAATTCGTTGCAACTGACCTCACAAAAGATGAAGGCTGGCAAGAAGCGATGACTGACTGCAAGTACGTTCTTCATGTTGCTTCCCCATTCATTATCGCCAACCCAGATGATGAGAATGAGATAATCTCTCCCGCAGTAGATGGGACGTTGCGCGTTTTATCGGCCGCCAAGAAAGCGGGTATCGAACGTACCGTTGTCACGTCTTCTTTGATAGCGATCATTGCCGGTAAGCCAAGCGGCCACTATGGGACCGACTCGTGGTCTGATCCAGAAGCAGAAATTGGCACATACGCTAAAAGTAAAGTCCTAGCCGAAAAGGCTGCGTGGCTTTTTGCTGAGGAGAATGATCTTGATCTAGTCGTGATAAATCCAGGGGGAGTTATGGGCCCAACACTAACAGGGAAAGTCGAAGGAGAGAGCCTCACGACGATTTCTGACATCATTAGCGGGAAATACCCGTTAGTTCCTGATATTACGATTGGCTTTATAGATGTTCGCGATGTCGCCAAGTTGCACGTTTCAGCGCTCACAGCTGATGGAGCTGTCGGGAAACGCTTCATCGCATCATCAGATGAGCCACTTCACTTTACAGAAATGACGGCAATACTAAAGAACGCAGGTTTCAAAAAAGCTTCAACAAGGAAAGCGCCCAAGTTTCTTTTGAGAATAATGAGTATTTTCGATGAACAAGTTAAGGGACTATTGCCAATGGTTGGTGAGCGCCAAACCGTCAACAACGCAGAAACGTACGACATCCTTGGTTGGGAACCCACTCCTATGGACCAGTCCCTAGTAGAAACCGCTCAATCTATCACCTGACAGTTTGAGTCCAAAAGTACTAAAGCAATAGAGGCTTGAATTTGAAGCGGCTAGCTTAAACTTGGCTCTTAAGGAACGTCACCTTTGTTGTTTCAACATGCACTCCTGCAGCGATACGATCCGCTGTGAATTGCTCATCTGACATGAAGGCTCCAACAGTTTCTTGGTCTGGACTCTCCATAACTAGGTGAAGCATGTTTCCGTTTTCCATTTCGACGCCTTGGACCAGAACCCGACCACCAGCAGCTTCAATTTTGGGTACTGCTTCGTTATTGAACCACGCAGTGAACTTTGCGTAGTCGTCTATTTCTTCCTGTAGTAAAAAGATCATTATCTTCCTCCATAAGTTCTTTATAGGATATTACCGTTAAGGAGTGATCTTCGGAAATTTAACCCCAGAGTTAATACTCCTCGTAATCAACCGTTAAAGGTGGTCCATAAGTTTTTATCTCACTAAGTTTCTAAGTGATTTCACGAAGCTTTGTCCTATGTGCGCCGTACTTCATCAGAGAGTTGGTATTTGCCGTTAGTATGAGGTGTGTCGCAGATTACCGTAGGAAACGTCGCATCACTTGTAATTGGCTTACTTGTGATGGCTTATGTGATGTATTGCTTGATAAATCAGAAATTCTGGAACCGAAGAGTAAATGGATGGGGGACGAGAGATGAGCATCCGAAGATCTTCATGCTCAATATCGTTATCGGAACTCTCATAGTAATTTGGACAATTGTTAGTGCCCTACTGGTCTAGATACTTCTAGCTAGCGCCATCAATTTGAACGAACTGGAGGTACCGGAAGATTTCTCCTACGATAACGACATGCCGGGGAAGCCAGTATTCGATCCTTTTTCTGACGATGTCTTAAATGACCCCTTTGCGTTCTATAAGGATTTACGAGAAACCTGCCCAGTCCACAAACACGAAGATTTCACCTACCCGCTCTATACAACCACCAGATACGATGACGTTGCTGCAATGCTTACAAACGTCGAATTATGGTCAAGTCATTATGGCCAAATGCCCAGATACTCAGTCGAAGGATGTCTCAAAAGTGATCCTCCCGGGCACACGTGGTACAGGAAACTCATTCAAAAGAGTTTTGCTCCTAGGCACGTAGCCGCAATGGAAGATGAAATCAGCCAGCTAGTCAAAGAACTCGTAGATGAAATGGCTAAAAAACCACATGGTGACCTTCATGACGATTTCGCATGCCCACTGCCAGTTATCGTCATCGCCAAAATACTTGGAATACCAACGGACGATATAGACCAATTCAAAGCATGGAGCGACGCCCAATTAGCCGGATCTAACACTTCAGAAGATGGCCGCAAAGTCCCCCGCGAAGCCATGAACGCATACCTGCTTGAACACCTAAATGTAAGGCGTTCCCTCCTAGATGATGCCGGAGTCGATGAAACCGATAACGCCGAAGACTTGATTGGGGATGTTATTCCTGACGATGTTATTAGCGGCATTTTGTTAGCCGAGGTTGACAACCGGATGCTTTCCGACGAGGAACGCTTAGTGATGCTCAACCAACTACTCGTGGGCGGAAACGAAACCACAACATCGCTACTAACCAACCTCTTCTGGCGGCTACTTTTAGACAGATACCTGTACGAGCAAGTAAGAGACGACCCTTCCTTGCATAAAATTGCGGTGGAGGAGAGTTTGCGTTTCGACGCCCCTGTCCTGGGCTTATATAGAACCAATACCGCTGATATTGATTTACATGGAGAAAAAATTCCTGAGCGTTCAAAGGTAATGGCAACTTTTGCAGCAGCTAATCGCGACCCAGCCGTATTTGACGACCCTGAAACTTTCCGTCTCGACAGAGAACCAGAAGAATTACGGAAGCACCTCTCCTTTGGCTTAGGAGTCCACTTCTGCCCAGGCGCCCAACTTTCACGGCTCGAAGCCCGCCTTGCCCTTAAAGAAATTACGGAGCGGTTCCCCAATCTCCGCCTTATAGATGAGCCTGAAAGAATTGAGCCGTTTATTTTATGGGGTAGAAGAAAATTTCCGGTGGCTTGGAACTAAGCCATTGCGAAGTCTTGAGGCATCTGTTTCAAATGAAAGGAACTATTCCAGTATTGTCCCGACTAGATCATTGATTAATCTGATCCTTCCTTCTACTCCTGGGTAACCTAAACGGTCTATGGTGGATACTTTCCCAGAGGTTACTGCAGGTAAATTTTTCCAAAGGGAGTTATCTTGAACGTTTCGCAAAGATTCATCTTCGCCTTCAACTGCTGTTGATTGTGAAAGGATAATTATCGGAGAAGATAAATCCCCAATTTTCTCGATTGAAATATATGCTCTCCCATTCATTGCAGAGGAGTAGCTATTGATACCGGGGGAAAGTTCTATCCCCATATCCAAAATAGTTTGAGGAATATTACTTGGCCCATCTACCCAAACAGCAATGTTCGACCCCGGATAGATAGTCGCTAGTGAAACTGAAATATCACCACTTAATTCCGCCTTCGCATTTGATATAGCTAAATCGTAATCAGCAAGTAGCGCGTCAGCCTGAGATGGCGCATTTAAGATTTCTCCTAAACTCATTACTCGTTCACGCCAGCCTTCACCAGAAATGACACTAGTTGGGGCAATTCCATCTAGTAAATCTTGATCAACGTAGTTGAGGATATTTTCTGTTGTAATGATTGAATCAGGTTTTAGCGAAGCGAGTAATTCGAAGTTCGCTTCGGTAGATGGAAGTGGTTGAATTCCAGTTGTATCTCTTTCAATACCAGTAAATTTGTCATTAAGTGTTGCCGTTGCAGCTATTGGAACCACCCCCATAGCCAATACATCGGCTAAAACAAAATCCTCTCCGATAACAACAAGCCGTCTAGAGGGTGTCGGCTCTGGTGCAACTTCATCAGACCTATTCAGATTTTCGGCCTCACCATTGGTCTCTTTTTCTATTACTATTTCATCTTCTCCTTCTTTTTCAATAATATCTTCGGGTTGTTGTTCAACGGTGGGTTCTGATCCAGGGGTCGGGCTAGCGACTTGTGTTGAATTGCCACAGGCGACAAGGCCACACAAAAGGCCAGCTGTAGAAAAGATTATCAGTGGAATTTTTTTTAACATGGTTCTGATTTGGGGGATAATAGAAGTATATGTTAGGGTCGCCTAACAGAATAGTAAACACAGAGAATTTTCTCTTTAAAATCTAATATGGGCAAATAATGAAATTTAGTTTGTATTTAAAAGACACTCACATGGAAGTCATAGATGGCTTAAAGAAGAAGCACTCTATTGCTTCTAATGAAGAAATAGTACAAAAGTGTGTTAAATCTGCACTCCAACTACAAAATGATGATTTGATTTTCGGATCAACAAGAGAACAGTGTGGCGGCGGATGCTTCATGTCAGAGCCACAATTTGAAATCAGCATTGATGAAGATGATTTCAACAAGTTAAAGACTGTTTATCAAAATTATGAATTCGAAGAGTACGACACTGAAGAAGAAGAAGTTAGCAAAACCATTCGATGCATAATCAATTTTGCTGATTATCAACCTGACTCAATTGCTATTTAAAGAGGCACTGTCCTAACTCGCTAACGAGCCGGAGTACACCTGCCACGCTAAAAGCGATTTCGCGACGAAACTCAGAATGATGTATATCCGTTCTCCATGGAGATAATTCGCCCATTTGCCCTTTGCCCGATATTGCTTCCATTGGACGAGGGCGAAACAATTAAAGAACAAAAAAATTGAGATCACAATACCGTACACAAACCCCGGTGTTGTGGCTTCAGATGGTCCTTTAGGAGCTATCAGGTTCAGAGCTGTTGCGATCCATGGAATAGATCCGGCAAAGCAGCCGAACCAGAATGGCAGTAAATCTCCATGACCTGCTTTTACGTACCGTTCTTGAAGCCAGCCGAACAGAATCATGCAGATATTGATTCCAGAGATTCCTAGAAGGGCGATGTAGTCTGCGGTTCCATTTAACTGAAGGATAACAATGATCATGATTGTGGATGACAAGGAGTATTCGATCCATCGATATGAATTTATTCCTCTCTTCAGGCCCGTTGTGTATTTTTTGAAGGTAGATGGGAGGCAGATAAAGAAGTGAAAGAATGCTGATAGCGCCATGAATGCGGCAACCATGTAACTGATATTCAGATTAAATAAATTGACGGGATCTGAAAAATTTCCGGTACCTGGGGCTTCCGTTAGGTACGTCGCGACGACAGGTAGTGAAGCGTCGTTTGATAGGGCAAGGATCAATACAAAGGAGATGAGGTGGAGGCACCCTGCCCAGAAGTTCAGTTTCCGGAAGTTATTTATGTCTAAGTTCATATGAGAAGAGTAGTAATCAAGTTAGGCGTAGACCTATGTATCCATTAGATTTCTTAGGTTTGGAGATTTATAGACTTGAGCGTTTCCTACTATTAGGAGTTTCCTGCAGCGGGTATGGGCCCTTTTTTCTTGATTGAAGAGCAGAGTATCCCTGTTATAGCTCCCGAGATGATGATTGCCCATAAGGACCATTTGTGGGTGGTGACTGTTCCTATCGTTCCTGATTCGAGGATGGCGGCAACGACCGCTGATCCTAATGAGCCGCCAATTCTGTAGCCGGTCTGTAGTATCGCCGTTCCGGTTCCAACAAGTGAAGGTTCGAGTTCTTGTGTTCCAACTGCGGTTGTGTTTGACAGAATTGTGGCCATGCCGATGCCTGCTGCTACCAATGCTGGGAGCATTGAGGGTATAGAAGGTGAATCTCCGGCTACTAGATTTGTTGCGAGAAAACCTACGGTGAAGATGATTGCGCCACCGGTCATGATGCCTCGGAAGCCGTTTCTGTCTGCGAACCTGCCCGCTGGCTGCGCAATAAAAATCATGCTTCCTGGCATGACGGTCAGTAGGAGGCCTGTTTTCATAGGGCTGAAACCCCAGACATCAATTGCGTAGCTCAGAAGAGCCAACCACATTCCAAAGAACATGAGAGATGAGATAAAGCCGATGATTGCGCTAAGGACAAATGTTGTATTTGAGAACACATGTAAGGGGATAACGGGCGAGTCGTGTGTCTTCGATCTTCTCACTACTAAAGCTATAAATAGGAACCCGGCTGCAAAGGAAATGTTTGTTTGGGGGCTAGCCCACCCCCAGTCATTTCCTTCTAGGAGAGCTAATACAAACAACGAGATACCGACCATCGCAGCGAATGTCCCTAGGTAATCTATTTTGGATTTTTTAGAAGAACGGTGGTCAGTATTCCAGTATGGGACCCCTAGATAAATCACCATGGCACTGATTGGGATAACCGATAAGAATAGGACCCTCCAAGAGGTGTACTCGACAAAAATTGATGAGAGTATTGGCCCTGATACACCTGCTGTAGCTGTCCAAAACGCCCATCTCCCCATAGCAGTAGCGAGGAGGCCGGGTTCGGTTTCTCTGACGATAATTGCTATCGAACTTACTCCGAGTCCGGCTAGGGCTGCTGCTTGTAATCCTCTGCCTACTACAAGTAGGAACAGGTTAGGGGAAACAGCGCTTAGTAGCGACCCGGCTACGGATGCTCCTGCCGAAGTGATCATGATCCTGTTATGGCCGAAGCGGTCAGCTAGGTGTCCGGCTTGGAGAAGTACGGCTGAACTCACTATGCCCACTATCGTCAGTATCCAAGTTGTAGCTGCCGTGTCTCCATTTCCGAGGCTTGATCGTATCGCAGGGAAAAGAATAAACGTGCTCGTTGAATCAAAGCCAGCGATGAAACCACAAATTAATGTGGCCCACAGCAACCGATTTTGCTCCTTATCTATTTCTTTAGAAGATTTTTTAGACCACGGTCGCACTCTAGAACACTAGGCCAGATAAACAGGGTCCAAAAGGTTGGTGAAGAACTCTTTCTATTCAGCTGTCTCAGTCAAGCTAGCTGCTTGTTGGATGTTTAGACCTTAGAAATCTTAGAGGTTATGATAGCCATTGGGAAGTTCTTAATATTGGGGTTTCGTAGAAGTGAATCTTGACTC
>CETH01024646.1_pt1 | contig 10468 bp, 6 predicted proteins | sample 361461 | NCBI WGS metagenome assembly CETH01 (sample SAMEA2622695, study PRJEB7988) | marine metagenome | isolation source: saline water (ENVO:00002010), including
CAGCTAAAGGAGTTTTTATACAGAAAGCAACTCTTTCTTCCACTATGGGTGCGGGAGTTGAAATAGATTTATCCTCTTTAAACTTTTAGGAGTTGGAAGCAAGGATAGAGGTTTCTTCAGTATGGTGCGATTAATTCGCTCATCGAAGACCGTAGGCGCAAGGAGTAGGTTTCTTGCTTAATAATTTTAGCCTGCGCAGATGGTATATAACTAAATTTTATTAGTTGTATCCAAAAGAAGGTATCAAGCTTTTTCTTGATACTGGGAGGATAAGAAGATGCCAATGCGCATTGATGACAAGAAAGTTGCTGTAGAGGAACTTCAGGACGTAGCTAATAAAGCTGTTTCTGCAGTTGCAGCTGATTATCATGGAACTTCAGTTTCTGAATTAACTAGCTTAAGAAAGGAAGCTAGAGAAACAGAAGTTCATTTGAAAGTTATTCGTAACACATTAGCTAAAAAAGCATTAAGTGATACTAAGTTTTCTTGTTTTGAAGATTTATTAGTTGGCCCGACAATGTTAGCTTTCTCTTTAGGAGATGACCCAACCAGTGCAGCTAAACTAGTAAATAATTTCACAAAGGTAAATAAAAATTTCACAGTCAAAGGTATATCACTAGGAGATACTTTATTAGAGCTATCAAAATTATCTGCTTTAGCAAATATGCCTAGCAGAGAACAAGCTTTATCTCAATTGGCTGGGTTATTAAATGCGCCTTTAAGTCAATTTGTATCTATTCTTAATCAAGTTCCATCTACTCTTGTTAGAACTTTACAAGCGGTTAAGGAACAAAAAGAACAGGCAGAATCTTAGTTTAATAAATAATTGGAGAATAATAATGGCATTAAGTAAAGAAGAAATATTAGACGCTATTTCGGAAATGAGTGTAATTGATATTGTTGATTTAATATCAGCAATGGAAGAGAAGTTCGGCGTTTCAGCTGCTGCACCAGCTGCTGCAGCGGCTCCTGCTGCTGGAGGAGATTCTGGGACAGAAGAAGTTGCAGATGACGCACCTGTTGACATTCACTTAACTGATGTAGGCGATAAAAAAGTAGATGTTATAAAAGCTGTTAGAGCGATAACAGGTTTAGGACTAAAAGATGCAAAAGCTTTAGTTGATGAAGCCCCTTCTGTTATAAAAGAAGGCGTTGATAAAGCAGAAGCTGATGAGCATGCAAAAGCTCTTGAGGAAGCTGGAGCTAAAGTTGAACTTAAATAATAAATCCTATTAACAATAAATAACTAAAGAGGTCTTTATGAGTTTTTCATACACTGAGAAGAAGAGAGTAAGAAGAAGTTTTGAGAAAATTTCTAGCGCAATGGAACTTCCCAATCTTCTGGCTACACAAGTTCAATCATATGATGCTTTTCTTCAAAGGTATGTAGATAAACAAAAGAGACTGAATCAAGGATTAGAAGAGGTTCTGAACTCTATTTTTCCAATAGAAAGCCATAATGGCTTTGCAAGAATGGAATATTCAGGTTACTCCCTTGGTGAACCTGTTTTTAATGAAAGAGAATGTAAACTTAAAGGAATAACGTATGAGATTCCTTTACACATTGATTGCGACCTTTTCTTTATAGATAAAGATTCAGGGAAATTAAAAGAAGGTAAATCTCAAAAAGTATATATGGGAACTGTTCCTTTGATGACTGAGCACGGTACTTTCATCATTAATGGAACTGAGAGAGTTGTAGTATCTCAACTGCATAGATCGCCGGGTCTGTTTTTTGATCACGATAAAGGCAAAAGCCACTCTTCAGGAAAAGTTCTATATGGAGCAAGAGTTATTCCTTATAGAGGTTCTTGGCTCGATTTTGAGTTTGATGCCAAAGATTTAGTTTATGTACGAATAGATAGACGAAGAAAGTTACTGGCTAGCATTCTTCTTAAAGCTCTAAAACTAACTAATCAAGAAATCCTTGAAAAATTTTACGACACAGAAATTTATAAAATTAAGAAAAATGATATATATCAATTACAAGTTATTCCTAGAAGGCTAATGGGAAAGATATCTCCAATTGATATACAGGCTAAGGGAGAAGTAGTTGTTAAAAAAGGGGATAGAATAAGTGCCAGGCATATAAGAAAGATAGAAAGTGCAAGATTAAAAAATTTAGATTTACCCAAGGAAGCAATCTATGGTCAAGTATTAGCAAAAGATCTTTTAGATAAAGTCACCGGTGAAATAGTACTTGAATCAAATACTGTTATTGATGAAGAGAACCTACCAATTATCGAAGAACTTAAATTATCGCAACTTGAAACTCTTTATATTAATGACATTGAATCAGGTCCTTATATTGCTGATACATTAAGAGCAGATACTACTACTAACGAGATTGAAGCACTTGTAGAAATTTATAGAATGATGAGGCCAGGAGAGCCGCCCACAAAAGAAGCTGCCACTACACTTTTTAATAACTTGTTTTTTAACGCAGAAAGGTATGACTTATCTGCTGTTGGAAGGATGAAGTTTAATAAAAGGTTAGGTCTGGATAACCTGGAAGGCAACAATATTCTTTCAGATCAAGATATTCTTCTTACTTTAAAGACTCTTGTATCAATAAGGAACGGAAAAGGAAATGTTGACGATATAGATCACTTAGGAAATAGAAGGATACGATCTGTAGGAGAGATGGTTTCAAATCAATATCGAATAGGCTTGGTTAGAGTAGAAAGAGCAGTCAGAGAAAGGCTTGCTACGGCTGAAGCTGACGACCTAGGTCCTCAAGACCTTATTAATGCTAAACCCGTTTCAGCAGCAGTAAAAGAATTCTTTGGCTCTAGTCAGTTATCCCAATTTATGGATCAAGTTAATCCTTTAGCAGAAGTTGCTCACAAAAGAAGGATTTCTGCTATGGGCCCAGGTGGTTTAACTAGAGAAAGAGCAGGATTTGAAGTTCGAGATGTTCACCCAACACATTACGGTAGGGTTTGTCCTATAGAAACGCCTGAAGGACCTAATATTGGGTTAATTAATTCTTTAGCGGCCTATGCAAGGACCAATGAATATGGTTTTTTAGAGAGTCCATTTAGGAAGGCTGAGAACGGAAAGGTTTCAGATAATTTTCATTATTTATCTGCAATAGAAGAAGGTGACTTTGTTATTGCACAAGCTAGTGCATTGCTTGATTCAAATAGCAAGTTTACGGAGGAGCTAGTTCCTGTAAGGCATAAGAATGAGTTCTCTTTTATGCCTCCAGAAAGAGTAGATTTTATGGATGTTTCACCTCAGCAAGCATTCTCTGTTTCTGCTTCTTTAATCCCTTTCTTAGAACATGATGATGCGAATAGGGCATTAATGGGATCTAACATGATGCGTCAAGCTGTACCTACCCTCCAAGCAGACAAGCCTCTTGTGGGGACTGGTGTTGAAAGACTTGTTGCAAGAGATTCAGGTTCTTGCGTAATTGCAACTAGAGGAGGGTCAGTTGAGAGTATTGATGCAAGCAGAATAGTAATAAGAGTTAATGAAAAAGAAATTAAAACAGGTGATTCAGGTGTTGATATTTATAATCTTATAAAATACACGAGATCAAACCAAAATACATGCTTCAATCAAAGACCTATTGTCTCTATTGGAGACAAAATTAAAAAGAATGATATTTTAGCTGACGGTCCTTCTATTGATTTAGGAGAATTATCTTTAGGGCAGAATATTAGAATAGCTTTCATGCCTTGGCATGGGTATAACTTTGAGGATTCAGTCTTAATTTCTGACAAACTTGTCAGAGATGATAAGTTTACTAGTATTCATATTCAGGAATTAACTTGTGTAGCTAGAGATACAAAATTAGGACCAGAAGAAATATCTGCTGATATTCCTAATGTTGGTGATAATGCTTTATCTAAATTAGACGAGCATGGAATTGTACATATTGGTGCTGAAGTTAAGGCAGGAGATATTCTCGTCGGTAAAGTTACTCCTAAAGGAGAAACACAACTTAGTCCTGAAGAAAAATTACTCAGAGCTATTTTTGGTGAGAAAGCATCTGACGTTAAAGACAGCTCTTTAAGAGTTTCTTCAGGGGCTGATGGAACTGTAATAGATGTTCATGTATTTACGAGGGACGGTATTGAAAAAGATGGTAGAGCTGTGTCAATAGAAGAGACACAGCTGGCTGAAATACAAAAGGATATTGATGACGAGTTGAAGATTCTGGAAGAGGCAGCTTATTCAAGACTTGAAAATATTCTTTTAGGTAAGAAAGTGGTTTCAGGAAAAGGTCTTAAAAAAGGAACAACTATTAAATCAGTTGATTTAAATGAATTACCCCGAGAGAACTGGTTTAAAGTAAGAGTAGGTAATGAATCTTCTAATAAACAGATTGAGAATATTGCTTCTAGCTTAAAAGAATATAAAGAAAATCTAGACCTAACTTTTAATCAAAGAAAATCTAAGGTTACTGGAGGAGACGATCTAGCTCCTGGAGTTTTAAAGATTGTAAAAGTTTACCTAGCAATTAAAAGAAGAATTCAGCCTGGAGACAAATTAGCCGGCAGGCATGGTAATAAGGGTGTTATTTCAGTGATTATGCCAGAAGAAGATATGCCCTTTGATGAGAATGGTGAGTCAGTTGATATTGTTCTTAATCCTTTAGGTGTACCTTCGAGAATGAATGTAGGACAGGTACTTGAAACGCATCTAGGCTGGGCAGCTAAAGAACTAGGAACCAAGATAGGTGAGATGATTGATAATGGGACTAAATCTTCCGAGTTAAAAGCTTTCCTTTCAGAAGTTTATGAGAAAAATGGTTCGCAAGATTTAAGTTCATTAAAAGAAGCAGAAATAACTGAACTGGCTTCTAATCTAAGAGATGGAGTGCCTATGGCAACAGCAGTTTTTGATGGTGCCAAAGAAAATGAAGTTAAATCTATGCTTGAATTAGCAGGGTTGCCTTCTAGTGGCCAGACACAGTTGTATGATGGAAGGACTGGCGAGAAATTTGACAGGGAAACTACAGTTGGCTACATGTATATTCTTAAATTAAATCACTTAATTGAAGACAAGATGCACGCTAGGTCAACAGGTAGTTATAGTCTTGTAACACAACAGCCTCTTGGAGGAAAAGCTCAATTTGGAGGTCAAAGATTTGGAGAAATGGAAGTATGGGCACTAGAAGCATACGGGGCTGCACATACACTTCAAGAGATGTTAACAGTAAAGTCCGATGATGTTGCAGGAAGGACCAAGGTATACAAGAACCTGGTAGATGGAAATTTTGAAATGGAAACTGGCGTCCCTGAGTCATTTAATGTTCTTACAAAAGAAATAAGATCTCTCGGAATTGATATTGATTTAGAACAAATAGACTAGGAGTAAAAGTTGAAAGATTTAGTAGATTTATTGAAAACACAAGGTCATGGGATTGAGTACAACTCTATTAGGGCTGGACTAGCTTCACCTCAACAAATTAGATCTTGGTCTTATGGAGAAGTCAAAAAACCAGAGACAATTAATTACAGGACTTTTAAACCGGAAAGAGATGGATTATTTTGTTCTAAGATCTTTGGACCAATAAAAGATTACGAATGTATTTGCGGAAAATATAAACGCATGAAGCATAGAGGTGTCGTATGTGAGAAGTGTGGTGTAGAGGTTACTCTTTCTAAAGTAAGAAGAGAAAGAATGGGACACATAGAACTTGCTGCTCCAGTGGCTCACATCTGGTTCTTAAAATCATTACCATCTCGCTTAGCTTTAGCTCTTGATTTGTCTTTAAAAGATTTAGAGAGAGTTTTATATTTTGAATCATTTATAGTTATTGATCCTGGATTGACTCCCTTAGAAGTGGGTGATTTGCTAACTGATGAAGAATATTATGAAGCCTTGGAAGCTTATGGTGATGATTTTGAAGCAGGCATGGGGGCTGAGTCTATACAAAAACTTTTAAAAGATTTAGATCTAGATTCATCTATAAAGGATATTCAAGATGAAATGCCTTTAACAAAATCAGAAGCCAAATTAAAGAAGTTTGCTAAAAGATTAAAATTACTTAAGTCTTTTAATGAATCTGGTAATAGACCTGAATGGATGGTTCTAGAAGTGTTACCAATTTTACCACCAGATTTAAGACCTCTTGTCCCGCTCGAAGGAGGAAGATTCGCAACTTCAGACCTAAATGATTTATATAGAAGGGTAATAAACAGAAATAATAGACTTAAGAGGCTCTTGGATTTAAATGCTCCTGACATAATTACAAGGAATGAGAAAAGAATGTTACAAGAGTCTGTAGATGCATTATTAGATAATGGTAGAAGAGGAAGAGCAGTAACTGGTTCGAACAAGAGACCTCTTAAATCACTAGCTGATATGATTAAAGGGAAACAAGGAAGATTCAGGCAGAACCTTTTAGGAAAACGTGTTGATTATTCCGGTCGTTCAGTGATAGTAGTTGGTCCTACCTTAAAACTGCATCAGTGCGGTTTACCCAAAAAGATGGCACTTGAATTATTTAAACCATTTGTGTTTGGTAGATTACAACAACTTGAGCTTGCTAATACAATCAAACTTGCTAAAAGAATGGTAGATAGGGAAGAACCTGAAGTTTGGGATATATTAGATGAAGTAATAAGAGAGCATCCAGTTATGCTTAATAGGGCTCCCACTTTGCACAGGTTAGGGATTCAAGCTTTTGAACCTGTTTTAATTGAAGGCAAGGCTATCCAGCTTCATCCTTTAGTTTGCAAGGCTTATAACGCTGATTTTGATGGTGACCAGATGGCTGTTCATGTGCCACTTACTTTAGAAGCACAAATTGAATGTAGGGCTTTAATGATGGCCACTAACAATATACTTTCACCTTCAAATGGAAAACCAATAATTGATCCATCTCAAGATGTCGTTTTAGGCCTTTACTATATGACTAGAGAGAAGACGAATGACCTAGGAGAAGGCAGGATATTATCCTCACCAGCTGAAGTTAATAGGGCTTATTATTCCCATACTTTAGGACTACAGGCTAAGATTAAAGTTAGACTAAAACCAAATAAGTTAGATGACGAGCCTACGCAGATTGTGGATACAACTACAGGAAGAGCATTGCTATATGACCTACTTCCTGAAGGCATGCCTTTTGAATTAATTAATACTACCTTAGATAGTAAACAAATATCTTCGTTAATAGATGTTTGTTACAGAAAAGCTGGACTTAAACGTACAGTAATTTTTGCTGACAGACTAATGTACATAGGTTATGAATTTTCTACTAAATCTGGATCTTCAATTGGCATTGATGATTTTGTTATTCCAGAAGATAAAGAAAGAATTGTTTCTGAAGCAGAAAAAGAAGTTAAGGATATTGAATCTCAATTCGCATCTGGTTTAGTAACGAAAGGAGAAAAATACAATAAAGCTATTGATATTTGGACTAGAGCAAATGAGATGATTGCCAAATCAATGATGGATAATATATCTAAAGAAGAAGTTCAAGAGGCAGACGGTACTTTGACTCTTTCAGATTCTTTTAACTCTGTTTTTATGTATGCAGATTCTGGTTCAAGAGGCTCCCCTGCTCAAATTAGACAATTGGCTGGAATGAGAGGTTTATTAGCTAAACCTGACGGTTCAATAATTGAAACACCAGTTACATCAAATTTCAGAGAGGGATTAACTGCTCAGGAGTATTTTATATCAACACATGGAGCTAGAAAGGGTCTAGCAGATACAGCACTTAAAACAGCAAATTCAGGATACCTAACTAGAAGATTAGTTGATGTTGCTCAAGACATGGTGGTAAGTGAAGAGGATTGCGGTACTTCAGCAGGAATTTTAATGAAACCAATCATAGATGGAGGGCAAGTACTAGTTCCTCTTGGTGATAGGGTTCTAGGAAGGACTGTTGCGGAAGATGTTAAATCAATAGATGAAAAGGAAGTTCTTCTCAAAGCAGGAACTTTAATTGACGAAGATATTGTTGATACTTTAGATGAAAAGAATATCTATGAAATAAAAGTTAGATCAGCTATTCACTGTGAGACTATTCATGGTGTTTGTTCTAAATGTTACGGAAGAGATTTAGGCCGAGGTCACAAAGTTGATATAGGAGAATCTGTTGGCATAGTGGCAGCACAGTCTATAGGAGAACCAGGAACTCAATTAACAATGAGAACTTTTCACATTGGTGGAGCAGCCTCAGGAACTTCTGCTGAAGATAATATTGAAACTAATTTCTCTGGTAAGGTTGTTTACGATACAAGGACAGTTAAAAAGAAAGACGGGACGTATATATCGCTATCTCAGTCTTCTGATATAACAGTTGTAGATGAAAATGGAAGAGTAGTTGAAAGTTATAAAGTTCCATATGGAACAGTATTAAATTTCGCTACTGGTCATAAAGTTAACCCTGGGGATATTCTTGCACAATGGGATCCTTTAACAAGACCTGTTATTGCTGAAGTTGCTGGAAAAGCTAAATTTGTAGATATTGAAGATGGCATCACTGCTAGAGTTAAACAAGATGATCTCACGGGTTTAAGTAATATTGAAATAATCGATGTTACTGAAAGACCTAAAGGGGATGCTCAAGATAAGAGGCCGGCTATTCACATAGTAGATGGTAGAGGTAAGGATAAGAATCTACCAGATTCTGAAGCGCCTGCGATCTATTCCTTGCCAGGAAATGCTTTTGTTCAACTAAATGACGGTCAAGATATTGAAGTAGGAGGTGTAATTGCCAGAATTTCTCAAGAATCAGCTAAAACAAAAGATATTACTGGTGGGTTACCTAGAGTTGCAGATTTATTTGAAGCTAGAAAGCCAAAAGAGCCAGCCATTCTTGCTCAAGCTTCTGGCATAGTTTCGTGGGGAAAACCAACTAAAGGCAAAGAAAGGCTTGTTATTACAGATGAAGAAGGTAATGATCACGCAACTTTAATCCTAAGAACGAGGCATATTAATGTTTTTGAAGGAGAAAGAGTTGAAAAAGGTGATGTGGTTTCTGATGGTGCCATGAGCCCTCATGACATATTAGCTTTAAGGGGATTAGAGGAATTAACTGATTACATTGTAAATGGCATCCAAGAGGTATATAGACTTCAGGGAGTAAGTATTAACGACAAGCACATTGAAGTAATTTTAAACCAAATGCTTAGAAAGGTTGTAGTGACGGACCCCGGAGATTCAGAATTTATAATTGGAGAACAAACTGAATTTTCAAAAGTTAAAGAAGTAAATTTAGCTCTACGCGAGGCAAAAAAAGCTGAGATAAAATATGATAGGGTTTTGCTTGGAATAACTAAAGCTTCTCTTGCAACAGAATCGTTTATCTCTGCTGCATCTTTTCAAGAAACAACCAGAGTTCTTACTGAGGCTGCTACAACAGGAAGAGTAGACCATTTAAGAGGATTAAAAGAGAATGTAGTTGTTGGAAGATTAATCCCAGCGGGTTCTGGTTTAGCCAAAATAAAAACTGAAATGGATAATGTTGAAGAAGATTTTGAAATAGATCTTGAAAAAGCTTTAAGTGAGGCTTTAAATGAAGAAGAGTAATTCGTTGACCTTGCTCCAAGGTCTCTTTACAATTCGGCACTTTTATAAGAATTAAACCATGGCAACAGTAAATCAACTTGTTAGAAAGCCTAGAAAAAGAAAGGTTATTAAAACAGACGTACCTGCTCTAAAGGGGTCTCCTCAAAGAAGAGGAGTCTGCACTAGGGTTTATACAACCACTCCAAAAAAACCTAATTCTGCTTTAAGAAAAGTATGTAAGGTTAGACTTACATCTGGTTTTGAAGTTATTTCATACATTGGTGGTGAAGGACATAATCTGCAAGAACACTCTGTTGTTCTAATTAGAGGTGGAAGAGTAAAAGATTTACCGGGTGTTAGATATCATACAGTAAGAGGTACTTTAGATACTTCAGGGGTAGATGACAGAAAACAAAGGCGTTCAAAATATGGCGCTAAGAAACCTAAATAATAATGTCAAGAAGAAAAGCAGCACCAAAAAGAAAAATCTTACCAGATCCTAAATTTGGCAATTTAAAAGTAGCGAAATTTATGAATCAGATCATGAAGAACGGTAAGAAATCAGTTGCTGAAAAGATTATTTATGGCGCATTTGATGAAATATCTAAGAAATCTGACAAAGAACCAATTGAAGTTTTTGAAAAAGCTCTAGAAGAAGTTGGTCCGATGGTTGAAGTAAAAGCAAGAAGAGTAGGAGGCGCAACTTATCAGATTCCTATGGAAGTCAGGCCGGCGAGAAGGAGTGCTTTAGCCATGAGGTGGATAGCAACTTATGCCAAGTCTAGGTCTGAAAAAAATATGACTCTTAGGCTTGCTAATGAACTTCTTGAAGCATGCGAAGGAAAGGGCGAGGCTGTTAAAAAGAAAGAAGATACTCACAGAATGGCAGAAGCCAATAGAGCTTTCTCTCATTTCAGATTTTAATTATTTATTTAATATAAAATTATGGCCAGAACTACACCGTTAGAACTGTATAGAAATATTGGTATTT
>CETH01073935.1_pt1 | contig 10467 bp, 8 predicted proteins | sample 361461 | NCBI WGS metagenome assembly CETH01 (sample SAMEA2622695, study PRJEB7988) | marine metagenome | isolation source: saline water (ENVO:00002010), including
AGCAGGCAGCACGTGAAATGACGCAAATGTTAGCTGCGGTTGTTTCGAGAGGTACGGCGAGAAAAGCTGGAGTTCCAGGGTATGCGATTGCCGCTAAAACTGGAACTGCTCGAAAAGTACAGCCCAATGGAACTTATGAGGATGAAGAGGGCCTCTACCGTTACGCATCAACCGTTGTTGGGTATTTCCCAGCATCTGCTCCGGAGCTATCGATGATTGTGATTATCGACGAGCCAGCAGATAATTTTTACGCAAGTGAAACAGCGGCTCCACTGTTTGGCGATCTTGCGAGTTGGGCGTTACGACATTATAAGATTTCTCCCTCATCTGACCTGGTCTATTCGGTCTCAACTCAAGGTGAGGTAAGTAATCTGACAGTCGATGAATCTAAATCAGAGGGGGCTCAATGAATCTTGTCGAGATCGTTACAGAATATCAATCCACCATAGCCCCAGTTGGGTTAGAGGTAATTGGGTCAATGGATGGGCTAGAAGCGACCGGATTAAGTTTCGATAGTAGGGAAGTCCAGACTGGCAATATATTCTTCTGTATCTCTGGTGGAACGCACGACGGCCATGAATATGCAATTCAGGCGATAGAACATGGAGCTGTTGCGGTTGTAGCTGAGAGAGAGTTATCGGTTTCCGTACCTCAAATAATTGTCAAGGATACCCGAGAGTTTATGGGGCATATCTCCTGTATCTATTTTGGATTTCCATCAAGAGAGTTAGATGTTATAGGAGTAACTGGTACAAACGGGAAAACCACTACTACACATTTGGTTGAAGCAATACTTAATTCGGCAGGGGTTTCCTGTGAATCTATTGGAACTTTAACCGGAGTGCTTACAACACCTGAGGCGCCTGATTTGCAAAGACAATTTCGATCTCTAGCCGACGGCGGAATTAAATCAGTGGTAATGGAGGTTTCTTCTCATGCTCTGTCGCAACATCGAGTAGCCGGAACGGAGTTTGATATCGGAGTGTTTACAAACCTTAGTCAAGACCATTTGGATTTTCACAGTGATATTGAGGAGTATTTCGAAACGAAGTGTTCTTTGTTTGCGGCGAATCGATGCAGATCTGCAGTAGTTAACGTCGATGACCCGTATGGCTTACGGTTGGCAAAACAAATTGATATCAAGACTTATGAAACCTCAGCAGCCGCAATTGAAATAAAGGATGAAAGTTTTACTGGATCAAGCATTATCTGGCGGGATCTAGCAATTGAACTTCGGGTTCCAGGAAGATTTAACATTGAGAATGCATTACTAGCTGCCTCTACTTGTCTTCTATTGGGTCTAGACGAAAACCAGATTGTGAATGGACTTGAAGTAGCTGAACCCGTCCCAGGCAGGTTCGAAGTTATTGATGGGTATAAAGGAGCTCCAACAGTAATCGTTGATTACTCTCATACACCTGCGGGGATAGAGAACGTCCTCCGATCTGTCAGAAAGATATCTCCTGAAGTTGATTTAACAATTGTGTTTGGTTGCGGTGGGAATCGTGATGACAGCAAGAGGCCCAAGATGGCTCGTGCGGCCGAAATACACGCCGATCGAGTGATCGTCACTTCCGACAATCCTCGTTATGAAGATCCTCGTCAGATCATTGACCAAACTATGACTGGCTTCATTGATCCAAGTCCGGTAATTGTGGAAGAAGACAGAGAAGCAGCTATTCAGCTCGCAATACAATCTTCAGACGCAGGCGGAGTTATAGTGATCGCTGGCAAAGGCGCTGAAACAACACAAGAGATCTGCGGTAAAGTTAAGCCTTTTGATGACAGGGTTATCGCCGAAGCAGTTCTTCAGGGGGTCAACGGATGATTCGCCTTTTATTTGCAGTTACGATTTCAGTTGGAATATCTCTTTTTGGGACGCGGTACTTAATTCGTTGGTTGACAACTAGAAAAATCGGGCAACCTATTCGCGAAGACGGCCCTGGGGGTCATATTACTAAAGCAGGAACACCTACCATGGGGGGTATAGCTGTTGTTCTCGGTGGGACGATAGCCTATGTTATTTCAGACTTGTATAACGGAATCTATACGCGTTCAGGTCTGCTTGTAATGGCTGCGATTCTTGGGGCAAGTATTGTTGGTTTCTTAGATGATTGGTTGAAAGTCTCAAATGAGCGAAACCTCGGTCTAAAGAAAGGTACAAAAGTCATCGGTTTGCTTGTCGTTGCCTTTGGTTTTTCAATAGCAATGGTTACAAGTACCAACGTACATACCGAAGTTTCTTTTACGCGTTGGGATTCACTTTCGATCGACTTGGGTCCAGTCGGTTGGGTCTTTTGGGCTGTGTTTATAATTCTTGCTATGAGTAATGCAGTTAACCTTACAGATGGCCTTGATGGGCTAGCTGCTGGATCATCTACCTTATGCTTTAGCGCGCTAACAGTTATTTCATTTTGGGCTTTTCGCCATCCAGAAATCTATGATCTTGATCACGCATTAGATTTAGCAGTCGTTGCTGTTTCAATGCTAGGAGCGTGTATAGGGTTTCTTTGGTGGAATGCCGCTCCAGCAAAAATCTTTATGGGTGATACAGGCTCTTTAGCTATCGGAACTGCCTTAGCTTGCTTAGCGTTAGCTACGAACACTCATCTACTTCTTCCAATAATTGGGGGAATTTTTGTGCTTGAGACTCTTTCAGTGATTATTCAAGTATTGGGTTTTCGGTTTATGAATAGAAAACGTATTTTTCGTATGGCGCCTTTCCATCACCATTTCGAACTTCTCGGCTGGCCTGAGACAACTGTAATTGTCCGTTTCTGGATTATTGGGGGTTTCTTTGTAGCTATCGCCCTCGGTCTTTTCTACGCAGACTTTGTTGAAGTGTCTGATCTACGAGGAGTATCTTTGCCATGACTCAAACTCTGGTAGATCAAGGCTCAACAGTTGCACTTTTTGGTTTCGGAATTACTGGTCGTGCAGTTACTGCGGCACTTTTAGAGAGAAATGCCTCTGTACTCGTTTTTGATGATAGTCCTGATGAGGAAATGTCAAGAACTGCTCAAGCTATGGGGGTTGACCTACATGTTCCAAATAGTGAATATGGACTTCAAGAACTTATCAAAGGCGTAGACTTTGCCGTTCCCACTCCCGGCCTGCCAGAGAATCACCTTTTCTTTAAATGTATGAAAGAAAAAAAGATACCGATACTTACAGAATTCGACCTCTCAGCGCAGTGGGATCAGCGGCCAATACTTGCAGTAACTGGAACAAATGGCAAAACTACAGTCTGCACTATGGTTCACCAGATGCTTAAAAAGAGCGGAAAGGCATCTGCATTAGCGGGTAATACAGATACGCCCTTAGTTTCAGCAATCGGTAACGACGAAACAGAAACAATGGTTGTAGAAGCATCCTCGTTCCGCCTTTCTTTTTCTCAGCAGTTTAAACCTCAAGTAGCCGCCTGGTTGAATTTTTCACCAGACCACCTTGATGTGCATAGAGATCTAAACGCGTATGAGGAAGCAAAAAAAGTAATTTGGAAGAATCTCGGACCTAAAGATACTGCCATTGCTGGGATTGAAGATGAAGTAGTCCGCAGGAATATCCCACCTGCAGCCACAACCCTCACTTTCGGCTTTTCGAAAGGAGACAGTCGAATAGATAACGGCATGCTAGTGGTCAACGACACTCGCTTACTCGAAGTAGGTGAACTCTCAAAAACTTCGCCTCATGACGTTCTTAATAGTCTCGCAGCTGCTTCGATAGCGTCAGAAGGGGGAGCGTCTAATACTGCGATAAGAGAAGTGCTATCTACCTTCTCCGGGTTGCCACATCGCATGACCTATCTCGGGTCGAAAGAAGGTGTGGGGTGGCATAACGATAGTAAATCAACCACTCCGCATTCGGTAGCGGCAGCAGTTCAAGGTTTCGAAAATGTAATACTGATAGTTGGAGGACGAAACAAAGGTATTGATCTAAGCCCTCTTGGGCGCCTCAAGAAGCACTTAAAACTAGTTATTGCTATTGGAGAAGCTTCAGAAGAGATTCAAAGAATATTCACTAACACTACTTCAGTTAGCGCAGCCCATACTATGGAAGAGGCTGTTAATCTTGCTCAGTCGCGGAGCCGGAATGGCGATTCGGTCATTCTCTCCCCAGGGTGTGCTTCATTTGATTGGTATCGAAACTACTCCGAACGAGGAGATGATTTTACTAGGCTAGTAAATGAGATTGTTATGAGGCCAACATGACGACTTTCGATCCTTCATACCGCCGACCTTTTCATCGGACTCTTGCTAATGCTCTAAGAGAGACACTCAGGCCTCCTAAACAGACGCATGCGAGGAAAAAAAGCAAGATAGCTTTCAGGGTCAATCCGCAATTTAGAAGCCAGTACTGGATTATCGGTATTGTGCTAGCGCTAAATGTGATCGGGCTTGCGATGATACTTTCTGCTGGATCAGTGGTAGCCACGTATGAAGGGCAAAACACCTGGCATTACTTTCAGCGGCAAGGGATTTGGTTCCTCATGGGTTTATTAGCCATGGCTATCATTTCTAGAATTGACTTCAGAAGATGGGGCCATCAGATAAAATTTCTTCTCGGGGTTACATTTTTCCTTCTGTTTCTAGTTCACGTTCCGGGATTTGGTGTTAACGCTAACGGCGCCACACGCTGGGTTGATATTTTTGGAATCACTTTCCAACCCTCTGAATTACTTAAATTGACGATACTTATTTATACGTCCAAACTCCTTGCCGATCGTCAATCAGAATTGTCTGAACCTAGGACCTTTAATGCTCCAGTTATAATATTCGTTGCGGCAGCGCTACTCGTCATGAAGCAGCCAGATTTAGGTACTGTCATTATTGTCGGAGCTTTGATGGTGATTGTCATGTTCCTTGGAGGTCTTCCCGTGCTTCGACTTGCTGGTTTGGTGACGGTTGGGGCTGCAGTAACCTTAGCTGTCAGTATGTCGGCAGATTACCGAAGGGCCCGATTACTGTCCTTCCTGCAGCCTGACAGCGATCCACTCAATACTGGATATCAGACTTTCCAGTCGCTTGTCGGTATAGCTAGCGGAGGTTGGATGGGGGTAGGCCCAGGAGCAAGTAGAGCTAAATGGGGTTTCCTCCCTTATGCCCATACCGATTTTATCTATACGGTTATTGCCGAAGAGATGGGCTTCGTTGGTGCAATTACTGTTCTAATGTTGTTTATAGGTTTAGCAGCGTTCGGAATACGTGCTGCTCTTAGGTGTGATGATAAATTTGGTTCACTATTGGCGATTGGTGTTTCAATGTGGTTCTTACTCCAAGCGTTCATCAACGTGGGAACAGTTATAGGGGTCCTCCCAGTAACTGGGATCCCATTGCCCTTTGTATCATTTGGAGGGACTTCTTTATTAGTGGGAATGGCAGCAGTGGGGATGATTCTTAACATTGACCGGCAGGGTCAAAATGAATGAGTGCTTTGTCGTCATTGCCGGTGGAGGAACCGCTGGCCATGTCCATCCGGGTTTAGCTGTAGCAAATGCTCTCGCTCGCGGTGGGTACCGGAAAGAAGAAATACTGTTCGTAGGTAGCGATCGAGGTATAGAGCAAGATCTTGTTCCTTCCGAAGGGTTTGAACTTATCACCATTTCTGGGACCGGAATATCCCGTCGAAATCCGCTCGCAGCTTTAAGGGCTATTTATTTACTAATTCGAGGAACTATGGAGGCCCTTCGTTTGCTAAACAAGAGGAAGCCTCAAGTTGTTCTAGCGCTAGGAGGATTTGCATGCTTCCCATGCGCCTTAGCATCACTAGTATTAAAGATTCCAGTAGTCGCCCATGAGCAAAATGCAGTTCCGGGATTAGCTAATAAAGTAATTAGTCGTTGGGCTCGCCACTCTGCCGTTTCGTATAAAGATACTTCCCTTCGAAATGCTGTTTATACCGGAAACCCTGTAAGGCAATCAATCATCGATGCACGGCGGATTGAGCCAGCTTGTATTCGAGAAAAATTGAAAGTTCCTAGCGAAAATCTCTTCGTAGTCGTTACTGGGGGGTCTTTAGGGGCGAAAAAAATAAATTTGGCTTTGAGAGATGCTATCCCTCTTTTGGATAAGGGTATGGGCTTGACGGTTTACCATATAATTGGGCGTCGAGATTGGGAAGAGCTCTTTCGCTCTGAGGAAGAGCTTAGAAACTATGTTGATTATCGGCCGATTGAGTTTGAATACGACATGCCGAGCATTCTTAGGTCAGCTGATCTGATTATCTCAAGAGCAGGTGGTTCAATTACCGCTGAGATAGCCGCATTAGACTTACCTTCAGTGTTAGTTCCTCTTCCTAATGCCCCTGGCGACCATCAAACAGCTAATGCAAAGTCTATGGTGGATTTGGGTTCAGCCCGAATATTGACCGACGAAAATTGTGATGGGCTCAGTCTCTCTGCTCTCATGAATGAGCTAATAAAAAGTCGGGAAGAGCTCCACAGGATGAGGCGACGAGCAGAAATGAATAATCAAATCAACGCATCGGAAGCCTTAGCAAGTTTATTGAAGAAGGAAGCGTTATGACTGAAGCTTCAGTCAAGGGTGAATTGGATTTGGGTCCTAAGTTATCGATACATATTGTCGGTATAGGAGGCGCAGGAATGCGGGCTATTGGTTTAGTCCTTGCGACGATGGGTCACTCGATAACAGGAAGTGACCTAAAAAGTTCAGCAGGTCTAGACCGTTTAGTAGCTGCTGGGATTAAAGTTACGATCGGACACGGAAGGCATAACGTTGGGCAGGTAGACCTTGTCGCCCGATCCACTGCTGTAGCCGATGAGAACATTGAGATAAGGGAAGCTCGAGAGCGCGCTATCCCTGTAGTAAGCCGAGCAGATCTCTTGAGTGCTATTACTAGAATTAAACCCACTGTTTCTGTTGCGGGAACGCATGGCAAGACAACTACTTCATCGATGCTGGCAGTATTGCTTGCTCAAGCCAATCTCAATCCTTCATTTATAATTGGCGGCGAAGTCAACGAGATTGGGTGTGGGGCGTTGTGGGAACCAGACTCCAACCTATTTGTAGTAGAAGCCGATGAGTCAGATGGAACGTTTTTAACGCTTGATTCAGACTACGGAATCATTACTAATGTTGAACCTGACCATCTGGGACAATATGGAAATGAGGCGAATCTTCGAGCTGCTTTTAATCAATTTTTAAAAAATATAAAGGATAAAGCATTCGTATGTTCCGACGACGAAGGCTTAAAAGGGTTGGTGGGGGAGCCTAACGTCATCACATATGGGGTTAACCCTGAGGCAGACTACTCTATTGCAAACTACAAGGGTTCGCGATTCGGATCTAGTTTTTCGCTTAATGGCCCTTCAGGCAAACTAGGTGATTTCTCTTTAGCGACACCTGGTCTATATAACGTTCAAAATGCAGTGGCTGCTTTATCTTTCGCTGACTATTTAAGCGCAGATATTAACCTGTTGCGAGAAGGGCTTGCACAGTTTGGAGGAGTAGCTAGAAGGTTTCATTATCGTGGAGAAAAAAACGGCGTATCGTTTATAGATGACTATGCGCATCTACCAACTGAGGTGAGCTCTGCTCTCCAAGCTGCAAAAGAAGGAGATTGGGGTCGCATTATTTGTGTTTTCCAACCACATAGGTATTCCAGGACCCAGGACTTTTGGAATGACTTTTCCCACTCCTTTCAGAATGCAGATGTCGTGTACGTAACGGGTATTTACTCTGCCGGAGAATCTCCGATACCAGGAGTCTCGGGGCGCCTGATTGCTGATGTTGTCCGAGATTCAGAATCAGGAAAGCAGGTGGTTTATTGCGAACACCGAACAGATCTAGTTGATCATATTCGTTCGGAACTCACTCAAGGTGACCTATGCCTTACACTTGGGGCCGGCGACATAACAACTTTGCCAAATGAACTTATGTCTGGATTAGCATGAAGCAAGAGCATTTGCCTTGGGGAGAACTATGCGAGTTCTTTGAAGCTTCTTTAGATCGTAGTGAAGTAAGGCGACTTGAGCCTCTTGGCGAAAAGACGACGTATAGATCCGGTGGAGCATGCAGTGTCTTTATTGAAGTCGGTATCGAAAACGATCTTCAGGTGATTTCTAACCGTATTCTTGGCTTGGATATACCTGTCGCGGTTCTTGGCAATGGATCAAATCTTCTGGTTTCCGATAATGGGTTTTCCGGATTAATTCTTCGTTTAGGGCGAGAGTTCAAATCTATGTCTATTGAGGGAGAAACAGTTATTGCCGGTGCAGCAGCAATTTTGCCTGTCGTAGCAAGAAAGACAGTAGCAGCTGGTCTAACAGGCTTTGAATGGGCAGTGGGTGTTCCCGGTTCAATGGGTGGAGCCGTTCGGATGAACGCTGGAGGGCATGGTTCTGACATGAGTAAAAGCGTTCGAAAGGTTGAAGGAATCGATTTAGAAACAGGAGATTACTTCTCCCTATCGATTGATCAGTTGAGGTTCTCTTATCGCAAATCTTCTATTAGTAGCAGTCAGGTTATTACGAAAGTTGATTTAGGCCTAAAGGAAGGAAATACCAGTGAATCTGAAATGGAGCTGTCTGAGATAGTTAGATGGAGAGTCGAGAATCAGCCTGGTGGTCAAAACGCTGGATCGGTATTCACAAATCCACAGAATGAATCGGCTGGACGCCTGATAGAAGCAGCTGGATGCAAGGGTCTTCGAATAGGAACAGCGTACGTTTCTGAGAAACATGCAAATTTTATACAAGTTGACCATGGGGGAAAATCAGAGGATGTTGCTGCCCTTATTCAAGAAGTAAGGAGCCGAGTCCTTAAAAAATTCGGAATAGAGCTGGATTCCGAAAATCATTTTTTAGGATTTGAGTAACTATATGGATCCTCGTATTCAATCTCGAAGAATAGATGTTATGCGCGCTAAAGGTCGACGTCGCCTCAGAATACTCCTTCTCATTGTTGTAATTACCTCTCTAGGGGCAGGGGGCTATCTTCTATCTAAGAGTTCACTTTTCGACGTAGATGAAATTGTCATTGAGGGTGTGTCTATGGAGCTAGAAGGAGAGGTCAGAAGAGTGGCGGGCATAGAAAAAGGTAAACCTCTACTTGAGGTTGATAGTTCGTCCTCATCAAAGAGAATTGAAGCCATACCTTGGGTTAAAGAAGCCCGCATTTCAAGGTCGTGGGGTGGAACCATTACCATCCGTGTTTCCACAAGAGATCCTGTTGCAGCATTCTCGAATGAAGAGGGTTGGGTAGTGGTCGATATCGAGGGACGAGTGCTTCAAAAAGAAGATGTATTGCCATATGATTTGTTACCGATAGAGGAAGAAATAGGAATCCTCTCTATAGGAGAATGGGCTCCTGAACAGGTAATACCCCTCATTCAAGTTGCTGGAACTATCTCGTCTGAACTTACCGGGGATATCTCCTCGATTAAAGGTGGCAGCCAGATTGAACTACTTCTATTTGGTGGTGGGAAAATCCTTTTTGGCGATAGCTCTGATATCGAAGGCAAGGTTATAGCAGCTGCAACGATACTTTCCCAAGTAGACCAAAGTTCTGTTTTGCATATTGATGTAAGAGCGCCGCTAACGCCTGTGTTGTGTCGTGACCCTAGTTGCTCGTACCCTTCTACCTAGAAGGAACACTTAGATTGTGATTCAAAGACTAAACCTCTTGTAAGACTTTAAAGTTCTAAAAATATAAGGAGACAAAATGACTAATCCGCATAATTATCTTGCTGTTATTAAAGTGGTAGGTGTCGGCGGCGGCGGTGTGAATGCTGTAAACCGAATGATCGACGCTGGTCTCCGTGGAGTAGAGTTTCACGCAATTAATACAGATGCACAAGCGCTTCTACTATCTGATGCAGAAGTCAAAATTGATATCGGGCGAGAGCTCACCCGAGGACTAGGAGCGGGGTCCGATCCTGATATTGGCCGACAGGCAGCGGAAGACAATCGACAAGAAATTGAACAAGCATTATCTGGCGCAGATATGGTTTTTATAACGGCCGGTGAAGGGGGAGGAACAGGAACAGGTGCAGCTCCGATTGTTGCTGACGTAGCAAAGGGGTTAGGGGCTTTAACGATAGCCGTTGTAACCCGGCCTTTCGGTTTCGAAGGGCGCAGAAGAGCTGTTCAAGCTGATCAGGGAATTACCCGTCTTCGAGAAAAAGTCGACACTCAAATCGTTATACCCAATGACCGTTTATTGTCCGTAGCAGATGAACAAACAACTGTTGTTGAAGCTTTCGCCAAAGCTGACGAAATCCTTCTTGATGGAGTTAGGGGCATAACTGAACTCATCACCACTCCTGGTTTGATTAACACAGACTTTGCAGATGTAAAGATGATCATGAATGATGCAGGTTCAGCGTTGATGGGTGTTGGCGAAGGAAGTGGTGAACAAAGGGCAACAAGCGCTGCTCGAAAAGCAATTTCCAGTCCCCTCATGGAATCACCTATAGACGGAGCACGTGGCATCCTCCTGTCAATCACTG
>CETH01020051.1_pt1 | contig 10463 bp, 9 predicted proteins | sample 361461 | NCBI WGS metagenome assembly CETH01 (sample SAMEA2622695, study PRJEB7988) | marine metagenome | isolation source: saline water (ENVO:00002010), including
CTAACATCTCTGCTGAAATAGCAATGCGACCCAAATCAAGAATTTTCTCTAGAGTTTCGCCAGCTAAGTCTTGCTCACCGAGTAAAGCATTTTGGTCTAATTTAAGATCAGACATTTCAATGTTTGCATAATTTCTGGAATCAGCTGTTGATATCTTAGTGATATCCAAACCAGCACTATCTTTGTCAGCAACAAATACGGAAATTCCATTTGATTCTCCTGATTTACCAGAGGTTCGGGTAACTAACAAAATACTATCTGCACTTGCGCCATCCACAACAAATACTTTTTTTCCATTCAATACCCACTCATCTCCATCAAGAACTGCAGTGGCGTCAATGGCAAAAGGATCATGGTGATTGCCTTCGTCAATTGCTAAAGCTGTTGTTAATTCGCCGGCTACTATTTTTGGCAAATAATTCTCTTTTTGTTCATCTGAGCCAAGCATATTGATGGCTGAAACACCAAGAACGGAAGTTGATAATATGGGAGAGGGTGTAAGGGTTTTACCTAATTCTTGCATAATTACACTGATACCAGCCATACCAAATTCTGAACCACCAAATTGCTCTGGAACAAGAATCCCAGACCAGCCAAGCTCAACCATTTCCTTCCACACTAACTCATCCCAGCATTGGCTATTTTCGTTATCTCGCAACTCTCTAAAATGAGTCACGGGAGTTTTATCTCTAGCAAAACTTTGAGCTGTATCTTTTAAAAACTGTTGCTCTTCTGTAAGTATTAATTTCATGGGTTCCTTAGCTGGGTAGATCTAGAACTCTTCTGGAAATAACATTGAGCTGAACTTCAGAAGTTCCTCCCTCAATTGAATTAGCCTTAGTTCTTAGCCAAGCTTTGGTTATGGCTTGCTCATCATCTGAAAAGCCTTCATTAGTCCAGCCTAAGCCTTTATTTCCCATTGCAGCAATCATAAGCTCATACCGATCTTTATTATGCTCGGTTCCATAGTATTTAAACATTGATGATGCAGCTGAGGCTTTCGCGCCTTCGTCTCCAGAGCGCTGCAGGGTTAATCCAAACGCATGTTCTTTCATTTTGTGCAATGTTATATTTTCTCTTTGAGCTGAGTTAGCTATTTGACCGTTAGCCTCACCTAAGTATTTTTTTGCTATGTTTACCACATCTGCTCCAGAACCAGTCCCGCCTCCAGCAAGACCAAAATTGGAGATAAAGTTTCTTTCATGTTGCAAGAGTTTTTTGGCTATTGTCCAGCCGGAATTTTCTACCCCAACAAGATTTTCTTTAGGCGCTTTGACATTATCAAAAAAAGTTTCACAAAACGGTGATTTACCACTGATAAGTGTAATTGGCTTAGTACTAACTCCCTTAGAAGCCATATCAATAAGCAAAAAACTAATTCCATTATGCTTTGGCTCTTTTGGGCCAGTTCTTACAAGAGCAAATATCCAATCTGCTTTATCAGCATAGGAAGTCCAAACTTTTTGACCATTGACTAAATAATGATCGCCCATATCCTCTGCTTTGGTTGAGAGGCTGGCTAAGTCAGAGCCTGAACCAGGTTCGGAATAACCTTGACACCATCTAATCTCGCCTTTAATAATTTTTGGGAGATGTTCTCTTTTTTGCTCTTCTGAGCCAAATTCAATTATGCATGGTGCGAGCATCCAAATACCGAAGCTATTTAACGCAGGCCTTGCTTTAATTCTAAAGAGTTCTTGATGAAGAACTTTAGTTTCATCCCTATCTAGACCTCCGCCACCATATTCTTTTGGTAAATTAGGAGCAGTCCAACCCTTTCCCCCCATATTTTCTAACCATAATTTCGATTCAGGATTAACATATTCTGCATTTCTGCCACCCCAAACCTCTTCTTCAGGTACGAGGGGAGTTCTCATAGTGGGAGGGCAATTTTCCTCTAGCCAATCCCTGACTTCCTGCCTAAATTGTTCTAAATGTTCCATATTTTTTTGATTGCTTGCGCATATTTAAAGAGGAGTTATTATAATCAAGTAATCATTTTTTTGGCAATTTAAAATATGAAATCATACCAAGCACCTGAGGCTGGAAAGCCACTTATAGAAGTCGAGTCTCCAACACCTGAGCCAACTGGCAGTCAGGTAATTATAAAAACTATAGCTTGTGGGGTGTGCCATTCTGATGTGCATATACACTCGGGTGCATTTGATCTAGGTGGCGGCAATGAATTACCTGTGCCTGTTCCAAATCCATTCACATTAGGGCATGAGGTCTTTGGAGAAGTTGTAGCAGTTGGGCCAGAAGCAACAAATATTAACGTTGGAGATAAAAGAATTGTTTATCCATGGATTGGGTGCAGCGATTGTAATGTTTGTTCAAATGGTGATGAACATTTGTGTAATACAGGCCCTGTTATTGGTGTTATGCAGCCTGGTGGTTTTGGTGATCATGTTGTAGTTCCTGATTCAAAATATTTACATGATGCAGGGGATACACCTGAACATTTAGCTGGGAGTTATGCTTGCTCAGGCCTGACAGCCTACAGTGCTCTTAAAAAGGGTGCTCCGTACACTTCAGGTCATGATTTAATTATTATTGGTGTTGGAGGTGTTGGCATGATGGGTTTACAGATTGCCAAGGCAGCATTCAATTGCAATCCAATCGTTGTAGATGTGGATGAAGAAAAGCTCAAGCTAGCTCTTGAAAATGGTGCATCAGCTGCTATCAATCCTACGGACGAGGATGCAATGATGAAAGTTTTTGAAATTACTGGTGGCAATGCATCTGTTGCAATAGATTTTGTTGGTTCAGAACAGTCAACTGCATTTGGAACCAATCTTTTAAGAAAAGGCGGTAAGTATATTATCGTAGGGTTATATGGAGGCGAGTTAAGACTCCCTTTACCTTTGATCCCAATTATGGAAAGAGGAGTGCAAGGTTCATACACTGGTAGCCCAGGCGATATGCATGAGCTGATGGAACTTGTAAGATCCGGAAAAGTTGATCCAATTCCAGTAGAGAAAAGACCAGCTTCTCTAGCAAATCAGACTTTAGAAGATCTTAAAAATGGTAAAATTCTTGGTAGAGCAGCTCTAATGCACGACTAGAGTTCTTTGATTAGCCTGCTGCATATATTCTGTAATTCGTCATTTATCACTATATCTGCGCTTTGGTCATACCTAGTTTTTTCTCTATTTAATATAATTAGCTTTGAGCCCGTTTGCATTGCAAAATTAGGAAGTTTTCCTGCAGGCAATACTTTCAAAGATGAACCCATAACAATCATTAAATCACTTTCTTCAACAATCTTTGAGGCATGCATCATGTCCATTTCATTCATAGGCTGGCCAAATGAGATGGTGGCTACTTTCACAATGCCCCCACAAAAATTGCATTTTGGTAATGGGGCTTTAGATTTAATGGCATCATGAAAATCTAAAATATTTTGTTCTGCTTGGCATTCCAAACATGCAGCTTCTATGGCATTACCATGAATTTCTATAATTTTGTTTTTAGGGATCCCTGATTTTTGATGCAATCCATCAATGTTTTGAGTGATCAAAAAATTATTTTTTTGCAAACTAGTTATTTTTTCAACAAAAGCGTGCCCTATGTTTGGTTTTATATTTTTAAGAAGCGCATTAAGCTCAATATTTCTTTCCCATGACAACCTTTGTTTTTCCTCACTCAGTAAAAATTCATTGAACTGAATCGGTTGATTTTTAGTCCAAAAACCATCATCGCTCCTAAAATCAGGTAACCCAGATTCTGTGCTTATTCCAGCACCAGTTAAAATAACTGTTCTACTACTAGCTTTTACTAGCTTAATAATTTCATTAAATGTATTCACAAATTTGCTTTTAAATTGACTTCAGAGAGTATAATTGCTCGCATGTTTAAAAATATAGGTGTTGTTTTAAAAAAAAGCCTCTCATCTAAAGAATCTTCTGTTCTGAGCAGGTTGCTCGGTGTTTTGCTTAAAAACACTAAAAACATTTATTCAACTGATCAGATTGACTTTGAGGGTGTTGACATTGTTAATATTGAAAAATTTAATGGATTAGTTGATTTAATCATTGTATTTGGTGGGGACGGTACTTTATTGGGGGCAGCAAGAAAATTTATTGAAAATGAGATTCCTATCTTAGGAATAAATATGGGCGCTGTAGGCTTTTTGACTGATGTGAATATTGAAAACTTTGAATCAGTTATAAATGATATTTTTAAAGGTGATTACATACTTGAAGAGAGAAGTTTGGTTGAAGCGCAATTCTCAGCTCAAGAAGTTTTTGGTCTCAATGAAGTATTAATTCATTCAGGATCTTATGCTCAGCTAATGAGATATAGATTATTGATTGATGGTAAAACCGTATATGAACAACGATCAGATGGATTGATAGTTGCCACTCCAACTGGGTCAACTGCATATGCATTATCTGCAGGAGGATCGATAGTTCATCCAGAATTAAATATTTGGAATATTATACCTATGATGTCCCAAAGCCTTTCCTCAAGGCCTTTAATAGTGTCAAATGAGAAATCTCTGGAGATTCAACTCATTGAAGGACCATTAGATCATGCAATGGTTTGTGTGGATGGTCAAAAAGATATACCTATTGAATACAATAATTCTATTAATATTTCAAAGAAGGACTCATCTTTAAAAATAATCCATCCCTCAGATAATGATTTTTATGAAGCCTGTAGAGAAAAACTTGGTTGGAGCCTAGATATTACTGCCAAAAAAACGCATTAGACTTGAACGCTAACTCTTTATACTTTTATATTATTGCGATTGCTATATTGTTGAGCTTTTTAACAAATTTTGGTTTTAGCAGTCTGTTAGAACCATTTCTTTTTCTTAAAACAAATGGGTCAAATTTATACCCATCATTTCATAATACTTATTTTGCTTCTCAAGAGTGGTGGCGACTAATTACCCCAACTTTTCTTCATTTTTCATTAACTCATCTAATATTTAATTGTTTATGGATTTATATCTTGGGATCTAAAATTGAAGTAATGGATGGGAAGGCACTCTTTTTAGTTTTATTTTTAATTTCAGGTTTATCAAGCAATCTTGGTCAATATTTTCTAACTGATGATTATCTATTTGGGGGATTAAGTGGAGCTGTTTATGGCCTTTTAGGCTACTGTTTTATTTTAGATTTAGATAATAGGGGTCAAAGATATGATCTTCCAAATGCCTTATACATCTTTATGTTTATTTGGCTATTAGTTGGCTTTACAGGATTATTAAAAATTTTTGGTTTTGGGAATGTTGCAAATATAGCTCATTTAGTTGGTATGATAGCTGGGTTTATATTTGGTTTAATAACTAAATATACTTTGAAGTTTTAGCCTAATGAAAAAAATTACTAAAGCAGTCTTTCCTGTTGCTGGTCTTGGAACAAGATTTTTACCTGCAACCAAAGCTATTCCAAAAGAAATGCTTCCAATCATAGACAAGCCTTTGATTGAATACGCCGTTGAGGAAGCAGTGACGGCAGGAATAGAAGAAATAATATTTATAACAAGCCATACAAAAAGATCAATTGAAGATCATTTTGATACGAACCTTGAGCTTGAAGAAAAATTGCTGAAGTTAGGTAAAAAAGAGGCCATAAAAAAGATAAATAGAAATATATTCCAAGATGTCACCTTCACTTATGTGCGGCAGAAATCGCAAAAGGGTTTGGGGCATGCAATTCTGCAAGCCAAGCATTTAATAAAAGATGAATCCTTTGCTATTTTGCTAGCAGATGATTTGATTATTAATGATCCTTCTGCTACTCAGCAATTAATCAACGTTGCTCAAAAGACAAACTCATCTGTAATCGGATTAAATCAAGTCCCTAAAGAACATATTAGTAGGTATGGAGTTATCTCTTCTGCAGATGTATCTAAAGAAGAAAAACTATTTCTTCTTGATGGGATTATTGAAAAACCTCAATCAAATCCTCCTTCAGATATGGCTGTTTTTGGCAGATATGTTTTATCTCACCATATATTTAATTATTTAGAAATCATAGATCCTGGGGTTGGTGGGGAAATTCAGCTAACTGATGCAATTAAGCTAATGTTAAAAGAACATGATATTAATGGGTATCTTTATGATGGTATTAAATTTGATTGCGGATCCAAGGAGGGATATGTGCAAGCAATTGCCCATCTAGCATCTGATCTTTTGCCTAAATGAGAATATTACTCTCATTCCTGAGAATACTGCCTCCTGAGCTTGCCCACTCAATTGCGCTTAATTCATTGCAACTTTTATATCAATTAAAATTAATTAGCATATTTTTCCCGCAGAGATTTTCTGAAACATCATTCACTTTCAAAGGTCTAAAATTTAAAAATAAACTTGGTATAGCTGCAGGATTAGATAAAAATGGAGATTTTATAAATTCATTGGGAGCATTGGGTTTTGGTTTTATCGAAGTTGGAACTATCACTCCTAAACCTCAGCCTGGCAATCCAAAGCCAAGAGTATTTCGATTTACTGATCAAGAAGCAATTGTAAATAGGCTAGGTTTCAATAACAAAGGTGTTGATTACCTTGTAGAAAGACTAAAGAGAAGAAAATATAATGGGGTTCTTGGAATTAATATTGGAGCAAACAAGGATTCTAAAGGACAGAAGAGAGTCGATGATTATATTGAATGTTTCCAAAAAGTTTCAAGATATGCAGATTATATTACAGTTAATATCTCCTCACCAAATACTCCTGAGTTAAGATCTTTGCATTCCAAAGAAAATTTTTTACCATTGTTTAATGCTATTAATCATGCTCGCAAAACTGAAAATTTTTTAAATCCAATCTTCATTAAATTGTCACCAGACGAACATACAGATGTAATTTCTGAAATTACCAAAGCTATTAAAGAATTTAATTTTGATGGAGTAATCACTTCAAATACCACAATTGAAAAGAGTAATTTATTATTTCAATCAAAAGTAGATCTTTCGGGCGGTCTATCAGGTAAACCTTTGTTTGAAAAGTCAAATGAACTTCTTTCTCTTGTGCATTCAAGAGAACCTGAACTTTTGAAAATCGGAGTTGGTGGAGTTCACAATAAAGAAAGTTTTAATAAGAAATTAGAAAAGGGTGCCTCCTTAGTGCAAATTTATACAAGCTTTATTTATCACGGTCCGAAAATTATCAAAAAATTATTGAACTAAAATTTTTTTATGGAATTATTAATTTCTCTTTTTGTTATTCTTTTTTTAATTGGCGCAATAAGTTTTTTAAAGCCTTCGAAAAAAATGAAAGCACTCAGTGCAGTTAGAATGTCAGCTGCTAAAGAGGGTTTTAAGATTGGATCTACAAAGGAATTAAGAAAAAAATTTAAAAACTGGAGCCCGCAAGTAGCTATATATCAAATTAAAAATACTTCTGATCACAAGAATTTACACTACTTAAGAACAGAAAATAAGCTTGAACTTTATATGCCAATTTCATTTAAATATGAAATTCAATTTCAAATAGTTGAGGAAAAAATTTCTAAATTACCATCCTCTGTACTTGAAATTATTTTTTATCAGTCCAATATAGCAATCGTTTGGGATGAAATGCTTGGCATTAACGAGCTTTTAAAAATTAAGGAAGCCGTATTAAAAATATGAACTTTTACAAATTATAGTAGATTAACATTATGTCAAAAACTCTAGTTATAGTTGAATCACCCGCCAAAGCTAAGACTATTTCTAAGTATTTAGGGTCCAACTACATCGTCAAGTCAAGTGTTGGACATATAAGAGATCTGCCAAAGGGCAAGTCTAAAAAACCCTCTCAAAGAAATACCATTCCCAAGGATCTTCCTGAAGATGAAAAAAGAAGACTAAAAAAAATTAATGAGCGCAAACGACTTGTAAGAAGAATGGGAATTGACCCAGATAATGGTTGGGCTGCAAATTACGAAATTATTCCTGAAAAAGAAAAAGTTATTAAAGAACTAAAAACAGCTGCAAAGGGCGTTGACTCAATTTTTCTTGCAACAGACCTTGATAGAGAGGGCGAGGCAATAGCATGGCACCTAAAAGAGGCGCTAGGTGCAGATAAATTTAATTACTCCAGGGTGAGATTTAATCAAATTACCAAAGATGCAATCTTGGAATCCTTTGAAGATCCAAAAGACATAGATTCAAGTCTTGTGGAGGCTCAGCAAGCAAGGAGATTTCTTGATAGGGTGGTTGGTTTTGAGCTATCACCACTATTATGGGCAAAAATTGCCCGTAACTTGTCTGCTGGAAGAGTTCAATCAGTGGCATTAAGACTGTTAGTCGAAAGAGAGCATAGCATCCAACAGTTTAAACCAGATGAGTTTTGGGAGATTTCATTCAACGCAGAAAATGATAAAAATATTGATATTGAATTCAGTCTAAATAGAAAAAAATCTGATCCTTTGCTGCAAGCTGAAGAGGCAAAAAAAATTGAAGAACTTGTTAAGTCCTCAAATTTAGTTGTAAGTGAGGTCACTCAAAAACCTGTCAAATCAAAACCAAAACCACCTTTTATTACATCCACATTGCAACAAGCAGCAAGCACAAAACTAGGCTTTAATGTAAAGAGAACCATGAGAACAGCTCAAAAACTATATGAAAATGGCCTCATTACATATATGAGAACTGATGCACCCGCCCTTTCGCCTGAATCAATTGCAGATGCAAGAATGTATATTGAAACCAACCTTGGAGATAAGTATCTTACCAATGCTCCAAGAATATATTCCTCAAGCGAAAATGCACAAGAGGCTCATGAAGCAATTAGACCCACTAATGCATCAACCAAATCTGAAGGCTTGATCTCATCTTCAGAAGAAGAAAAAAGATTATACGAACTAATTTGGCAACAATTTATTGGTTCACAATTGCCAGATGCAGAATATTTAGCAACTAATGCCAAAATATATTTGGATGAATATATATTTTCCGCAACAGGAAGAGAGGTAGTATTTGACGGTTTTACAAGAGTAGTTAAGTCAAAATCTGATGATCCAGATGCCAATCTTCTACCTCCACTTGCAGTTGATCAGCAATTAACCCTTAAAGATTTAGAGAACAAACAAAAGTACACCAAACCTCCCGCAAGATTTTCTGAAGCAGCATTAGTAAAAGAATTAGAAAAGAAAGGAATTGGCAGACCTTCTACCTATGCAAATATTATCTCTACAATTCAGGACCGCGGATATGTTGAGATTCAAAATAGACGATTCTTCGTTAAAAAAATTGGAATGATTGTTACAGACAGACTCGTTAGTAGCTTTGACGACATTATGGATTATAGTTTTACTGCTAATTTTGAAAATGAATTAGATAGAATTGCAAATGGTGAATTAAATTGGAAAGAAGTTTTAAACTCTTATTACGAAGCTTTCCAAGGTGATCTCTCTTCGGCAATGGACGAGGAAAATGGAATGGTTCCAAATCTTCCTACGATGACAAACATTAATTGTCCAGATTGCAAAAACAATAAACTAACAATAAGAAATGCCAGTAATGGAGTTTTTCTTGGATGTGAGGGTTATAGCCTACCAGGTGATGAGCAATGCAAAAAAACACTTAACCTTATCTCAGGTGACGAAGCTGTAAGTATTGATGATCAAGAGGAAGCTGAGCATTTAATAGCAAAGCGTCGTTGTCCAAAATGTGATACGAGTATGGATAATTATTTGCTTGATGAAAATCATAAGCTGCATGTTTGCTCAAATAATCCTGACTGTGATGGATTTGAGGTGGAAGAGGGTACATTTAAAATTAAAGGATATGATGGCCCAACTTTAGCCTGTCATAAGTGCGGATCTGAAATGCAATTAAAAACAGGTAGGTTTGGTAAATATTTTGGTTGCATGAACGATAATTGTGGGGCAACGAGAGCGCTTCAAAGAAATGGAGAGCCAAAACCCATTGTGATGGAACCTATTACTACAGAGATCCCTTGTATAAAATTTGAAGACATTTACTTATTAAGAGATAGCATGAAGGGTCTTTTTTTAGCAGCGAGTAAATATCCTAAAAATAGAGAGACTCGTGCTCCATCTGTTGAGGAATTCAATCAAGCAGTTACCGAGGAAACTTTGCTTGATGCTTGCAAGTATCTTGAAGATCAAGGGAAGCATACTCATCTTTTAGATGCCCCTGAAAAAGATATTGATGGAAATACTTATGTCATTAGATACAATAAGGTTGAAGACACTCATTATCTAGCTTCAGAAAAAGATGGCAAAAAGACTGGAAATACTGCCACTCACAATGGCGATAAGTGGGTTGAGGTAACGAAATAATAATTCCTTGAATAATCTTAATTAGTTCATATATTGATATAGAAGCCTTTTATTAACTATGTGAAGGGTGTTACAGTTTAAAAATAAAAATATGTCTAATTACCTAGAGCTAACCCAACTCCCTGACGGCACAATTGTGTTAAGAAGATCTGATGATCATGACAATCCAATAGTTAAAATTGAGTTTTCTGGCGAATCAAAAGAATTTTTAAATGGTGCAGA
>CETH01443623.1_pt1 | contig 10459 bp, 6 predicted proteins | sample 361461 | NCBI WGS metagenome assembly CETH01 (sample SAMEA2622695, study PRJEB7988) | marine metagenome | isolation source: saline water (ENVO:00002010), including
GATATATCGCAAGGGTTATTGGTGATATGCACCTTTATTATGATTTTGATAAGCGCCCTGGTGGGCAGAAGCTTATTGTCGAGGGTGCATACGCAAATCGATCAAATTATATTAGGATCCAGCCTTCGACAGACTTAGAAAACGGTGTAGTCGACGCTGAAGCTCTTCCTATTGGGTTTAGAGGAATTCAACACCTTGTTACTTCTGGGTCTTCTATCTTCAAAGCCAATGGTTCAGCCTGCAGTGGTTCGCTGCTTAATAACGAGGTTGGTGCTAGATTAGTTCAGCCTCCTATTCCATTCAGAAATACAGTTGGAAAAGGCCAGGTACCTAAGAAGAGAGTTGACTCAGCACTATACTGGGGTGTACAGTTTGAGGTTAATGACTCTGTTCTGGAGCCAAACAAGAATGTTCAAACTGATGATTCGATTCGATCGTTCTCGACATACTTCCCGAACTTCCACCAGACGCAGCAAAAAGCTATGGAAGGAAATAATGAAGGGAAGGCAGATAAGAACGGTACAATCTACGACGCAGATAGGTTCAACAATAACATCTTCTCTCTTGACAGAATTCAGGTTATTACGAAAGATGACAAAGCAGATGCTGGTCAGTGGGCTGTCGCGACATATAGACGAAAAGGTGAGGCGACCGCAACGATGACTGATATCGATGGTACAAGTTCATCGCTTACTCGCTTGATAGATGTCGATAAGGATTTTGCATTATCGACCGCCCGCAGGTATCTAAAGTTTACATTCCCGCTGCAAGGCGGATTTGATGGCGTTAATATCTTTAACGAAGATAAAGCCAAGTTTAAGAATTCCGCAGTTAAGAGAGAACAAGACGACGAAACCAGCCAGGGTGGTACACAGGGCCCGACATGCGCTGCCTATAGGAAGGCCTTGGATATTCTGGAAGAAAGATCAGATGTTACAATCCAGCTTCTAGCGATACCCGGTATACGTCATAAATCAGTTTCTGATTATGCAATCCAAACAGTGGAAGATCGATTCGATGCCCTCTATATTATGGATATTGAAGGTCGAGATACATTGAACAATGTCATTACAGGTTCAGAATACAACGATCAAGTGAGTGTAACAAACACAGTCACTTCGTTTAGAAGTAGAAACCTCGATTCCTCTTTCGCTGCAGCGTATTTCCCTGATGTTATGATGTCTGACCCGAACAACGGAACGACGTTAGTCGTACCTCCGAGTGTTGCCGTACTTGGGGCATTTGGCTTGAACGATAGACTCGCTCATCCATGGTTTGCGCCTGCTGGTTTCACTCGAGGCGCCTTGAATAGAGTTACAGAGACAGCTGTTAAGCTTAGCAGAGCAAATCTCGATGCTCTATATGAGGTCGATGTTAACCCAATTACTTCATTCCCACAATCACAAGATGTAGTCGTCTTCGGACAGAAAACTCTACTCGCGGCTCAAAGTGCGCTTGACAGAGTTAACGTACGTCGACTTCTTATTGATATTCGTCGTCAAGTACGCGCCGTGGGAGACTCCTTCCTGTTCGAACCCAACAGAGAGTCAACATTGGCTCGCTTTGCAGGTCAAGTACAACCAATCCTTACAAGAATCCAAGCTCAGCAAGGTCTTGAAAGGTTCAAGGTTCAGATCGATACAACCACCACAACTCAAGCAGACGTGGAAAACAACACCATTCGAGGGAAAATATTCTTACAGCCGGTTCGTTCTATAGAATTTATTTCGCTTGATTTTGTCATAACCAACGCCGGTACAGATATTTAATCTGTGTACGATATAGTTATTAAGGAATAAGGAGCACACAAATGGCAGAAACCCTATCAGTCACCGACATGTTGCCGAACAAGTTCGAGCCCAAAAGAAAATTTAGATGGGTGTTCGCTATTGAAGGCATCGACGCATTTTTAATCAAAACCGCTGCTCGTCCAACGATGAACACTGCGGAAATTGAAATACCGTATATGAACTCAACCCGCTTTATTGCTGGTAAGACAAAGTTCGATGCGCTTTCAGTTACACTTCATGACCCAATCGCACCTTCTGGAGCACAGCAGGTTATGGAATGGGTGCGAACTCACTACGAATCCGTATCAGGACGTGGTGGCTACGCAGACTTCTATAAACGCGATTGTCAGCTTAAGCTTCTGGACCCAGTGGGGACAGTTGTCGAGCTTTGGGATATGAAAGGGTGCTTCCTAACCTCAGCCGGATTTGGCGATCTGGACTATGGTGCAGAGGACCCTGCAGAAATCGCACTAACTATTAGATTCGATAACTGCGTACTTCAATACTGATCTCAAAGAAAGTATCATTCATTAAAGCGTGCTCTTATGGCACGCTTTTTTGTTTTTTTATTTACACACATATCCGCAGTCTTATGATATAAGAGTAGCGGTGTTGACCGACTATAGACGATTAAAGAGGTGTAAATAATGTCAAATGATCCAAATGCCCCAGCCGGTGGGCGCAGCGAGATATTCGGCTCTATGAAAGAGCACATGCCCACGCGCAATGTTATGAAAGACGATTTTGGATTTGAAATCCCCGTCGAAACGGTTCCCCTGCCTTCAGGCGGTATAACGTATAAAGAGGATCATCCTCTATATGGCCAAACTACAGTCGATATCCGCGCTATGACTGCCCGAGAAGAAGATATTCTTACTTCTAAAGCATTGATTAAGAAGGGTACAGTTATTAGTCACCTCTTAAAATCTTGTATGATTGATAAGAGAGTTGAGCCTGACGATATGCTTGCTGGTGACAGAAATGCGATTATGGTTGCTCTTCGTGTAACAGGCTATGGCGCACAATATAACGTAGAAGTTGATTGTCCTGCATGCGGAGAAAGATCCAAGCAAAGCTTTAATCTTGGCGAACTCCCCATTAAGCGTCTTGAATGCCAGCCCGTTGCTGTTGGCGAAAACCAATTTGAGGTTGAGCTTCCTGCAACAAAAGCAAAAGTTCGCTTTAAGTTTCTTATTGGTAGAGACGAGCAAGAAATTATGCAAATGAATGAAAGGAGAAAAAAGCAAGGCCAGCGCGCTGACAACCTTGTGACTGATCGTCTCCGTTATTCGATCACATCAGTGAACGGTGTTTCAGACAAGTCAAAGCTTGACATGTTTATTCGTAACATCCCCGCTCGTGACTCTCTGTTCCTCAGAAAGTTTATTGACAAAAATGAACCAGGTATTGAGATGAAGGCATGGATGGATTGTCCCGCGTGCCTTGAGCACTCGGAGGTTAGACTGCCCCTTGGGGCGGCGTTTTTTTGGCCTGACGAGTAGTCATAAGACTGTCTTTTTAGACCAGATATTTACGTTAATGTACTATGTCGGATTTAACTATACTCAAGCGTATAACATTCCGATATGGGTAAGACACTGGTTTATTAAGCGTCTTAACGAAGAAATTAAAAAGGCGAATAAAGCTAACAATGGTCAAGGCGCCCCCACAAGGGCAGCTCACCATAATACTCCAGACGCTCGGTCTTTAATGGGAAGATATAGATCGCAGGTTCCGGCAAATTTAAGTAGATTCACATAATTAAAGTAAACTGGAGTGACGATGAGACCAACGAATGAAAGATTTTATCAAGATTGCGCTAAGTTTATTTGTGGGTATATTAGCGAGATTAAGATAACTGGCGATAAGAAAATTGTCCAGTTTATTTCCGACACCCTTCTCAAATCTAAAAAGTTATACGAGCTTCTAAATGACCCTACAAGTGATATGTCAGTCATTATAGAGGGCATGAAAGCTAAGAAAGTTGCGACTAGTAAGCTAAAAGCGAAGACAGGGCTTATTTGGCCGCTGTAATTAACGTCGCATAATTTCTCAGCGCCATATTTATGGGCTAGATAGGCGGTTAAATCAGTGGCAGAAGACTCAAAAGAATTACAGAATCAGTTAGGGATTCAGCAGCAGATTAATAAAGTGCTGGCTGATCGCCAAAAGATTCTAGCCCAACAAGCACAACAGATCTCATCTCAAACAAAGATGTATATTGAGATGTGCAACGCCATGAACTGTGAAGACTTGGATGGGATTTCCTCTCGTCTTGACAATATTGTTGGGAGTCTAAATCAAGCTGCTGATAGCGCCGGAAAATTTGGTGATAATACAAACAACATAGATGATTCCAAGCTAGAAGAATCAAGCAGCCTCTGGGGGAAGATATCAGACAATATCAACGCCGGTACCGGTGCGGCTGTAGGATTTGGTTCCGGTATATCTAAAGCGCTAAAAGGTGCTGTAGTTGATGCCCAGCAAACTGCTGGAGCCCTGAATGGTGTTCTGAGTAGCTTAGGCGGAATTGCTGGTTCTATTATATCCATGCCTTTCAAAATGCTTGGTGGGCTTGTGGATATGGCTGCTAGTGGTGGCGGAGGAGCCAGCGAATGGGCAAAGCAAATCGAAAAAACTCGTGGAGAATTCGGTAGCTTAGCCAGCGGTGAAGGTAAGGCTGTGATGGACATGTATTCTAACATGACTGATGCCGGTGGTGCCCTTGCTGACACTGGCATAAGCATGAAGAAGATCTTTGGTTCAAAAGCAGAAGCTTTAGCATTTGTTGGAGATATGGCCAAGGCCGCCGGCGCAGAATTCAGTATGCTAAAAGATGTGTTTGTGGAAAACGCAGCACAAATGGGAGCTATGAACAAAGGTCTCGGGATGTCGAACGAGGCTCTTACAGCTTTAGCGAAAAATGCAAAGTTTGCCGGTAAAGATGTCGGTGGTTCTCTACACGCAATTACCTCGATGAGTCTTGACATGGCTGACCAGTTTGGTGTTAGCGCTAAGACAATCGGTAAAAATGTTTCTGCGATGGCTGAAGATATCGAAAACTTTGGCAATATGAGTGAGAAGCAACTTGTCGCAACAGCGACCTACATGGCGAAGTTAGGTTTAGAGGCGAAAGATCTCCAAGGTGTTATCGGTAAGTTTGATGACTTCGAGTCAGCCGCCGATTCAGTATCACATCTTAATCAGGCATTCGGTATCCAGTTAGATACTATGGAAATGATGAATGCTGAAAACCCTGCCGAAAGAATTGACATGATGCGAGACGCGTTCCATTCAGCTGGTAAATCAGTTGAAGATATGACTCGTCAAGAAAAAGCCTTGCTCGCTGAGCAAACAGGCCTCTCAGTCTCCGCAATGGAAAATGCATTTGCTCAAGAAAATATGGGCACTTCCTATGAAGACATTGAAGCCGCAGCTGGTGAAGCTGAAGAAAACCAAATGTCTCAAGAAGAAGCGATGTCAAAGCTCGCAGACTCTATTGAGAAGACGTTTGGTGGTGGTGGAAACACTATTAATGGATTCTTTGATGCGTTAACCAAAGGCTTTATGAAAGGCTTGACCCAGTCGGAAGAGTTCAAGGCTGTAATGAAGCAAATCCGCGCAGCAATGAAAGTTGTTTATGACTTTGGTAAAGCTCTTGGCTCAATGTTTTCAGAGCTTATGGGTGACCTTGGAGCATGGGACGCAATCAAAGACTTATTTGATCTTGGTGACTTAAAGGCGCTACTCGGCGTTCCTGACGGGAAGTCTGGTATTTTAGGTATTTTCCGTAAGATGAAGGATGCGTTGACAGGGAAAGGAAACTATAGCCCCCAACAGCTTGCTGATGATATGGGTAAAGAGTTTGCAAAGTTTTTTGATGCAAAAGGTCCAGCTATTAGCAAATTAAAGGATGCGTTCTTTAAAGCGATTGAAATGATCGGTACATTGATAACTGGCTTAATCCCATGGGTCGTTTCGAAAGTTATCGATATGCTGAAGTCAATGGCAGAATCTATTCGTAACCCACCTGATATGGGCGGAGGCGGATTCCTCAACAATATGATCACCATGTTCTCAGACATGTTTGACAAGCTAATAGAGCTGGCACCTGAGTTACTTGCTGCTATTCTTGATCTATTAAGTGCTGTTTTCGAAAAGCATGGCGGCACTATTATGAAGTTTGGCTCCATATATCTTGGTATCATTTTCACCAAGATGATGATAACAGCTGCATTAAGCTCGCTAAAAGGCGCGATTATTGGCAAAATCGCTGGTATGTTTACAAAGTCTACAAAGCAAGTCGCCAAGAAGATAGAACCACCTGATCCACCTCCCGGAGGAGAAAAGGGCGGCTTCGTTGACGGACTTAAAGATTTTGTTAAAAGCTTCAAGGATCTGAAAGTAAAAGATATTATGGAAGCCGGCATGAAGATGGCGCTACTTGCTGCATCATTTATTCCAGCAATGGTAGTCATGGCTGTTGGTCTCATTGTCGTCGCGATGATTCTAGGAACTGTACCGTTTATGAGTCTCATTAAGGCCTTGATTGGCACAGTCGGCGCTGTATACGCGATGAAGATGATGATGGAGGTCTCACAGACTATCAAAAAAGGTACTATTGGTAAGGCAATGGTTGGCGCGATTATGGGCGCCGCATTCCTTGCTGTGGGAATGGTAGCTTTTGCTCTTGCAATGGGCTTAGCTGCCGCAGCCGTTAATATGGTTGGTCTTGGGAATATTGTCAAGGTAGCAATTGCGATGGCATTTACAGCGATGGCCGCGCTTGCTTTGGCTGCCATGGTTATCCCAATGGCTCTACTTGTAGCTGACGGCGGTACCACTGTTGGATTCGCGTTCTTGGGTGCTATCCTTGGTGCTGCATTCTTGGCTGTTGGGCTTGTAGGGTTCTCGCTAGCGATGGGTCTTGCAGCAAAAGCTGTCAATAAAACCGGTTTGGCGAATTTTGCGGTTGTTGCAGCTGCGATGGTATTCACAGCAATCGCTGCAGTCGCGCTAACAGTGGCGGCAATCGCTCTTGCTCTTGGTATTGTTGCTTATCCTCTCGGTGCAGTCGGTGCAGTTCTTTCAGCAGTCTTGTTCCTTGCAATGGGTACTGTTATGCTTCCTGCGATGTCTAAATTCTATGGTGCAATGGCAGGTATAGGATTTGGTGAAATCGCAATAACACTAGGGTCCCTTGTGCTTATCGCTGGCTCTCTATTATTGACCGGAATCATTATGACGATGGGTATTGTCGCTTTTGCTGGTGGCGCTATCGGTGCACTTGTTGCAGTATTGTTTTTCATGGCTTTGATTCCTATGGTGCAAAAGATTGGTGAATTAGCTGCGGTTATGGATCCTGCTGCGATGAAGACTGTAGCGCTAGGCATGCTATCGATGGTCCCAATTTTAGTTGCGGCCATGGTTGCTGGAATCCTTTTAACTTTGGCTGCGATACCAATGGCAATCGGTTTAGTTGTTCTTGCGCTGGGGATTCCAGCAGCGTTTATGGACGCTCTTGCTGAAGACTTTATGCCGTCTGTGGAAGCAGCTGGTAAAGCAATGCCATCCGGAATGGATCAGATTGGAAAAGACTTTGAGCGCCTTTCGTTTGTTTTCTTAGCAACTGTCATTATGGCTGCCGCAGCAACTGGTATGGTTATATTCTTACTTCCGTGGATCAAGAAAATGGCCATGAAAGGCTTTAAGGTTACTGGCGAATTAATGATGGCAATCGTAGAACATTTTGGGCCGGCGATTACCGCAATTGGTAGTATGAAGGTCGAGGATCCAGCAAAGATTGAAGCAATCGTTACAGCTATAGCCAAGATTATGGAGGCAGTTGGTGGTTCTGTTGATATTGTAGCAAAGATAGCATTGTTAGAAGCCTTTTCACAAGCTAGTGGTGGCGAAGGCGGACTTCTTGAAGGAGCGAAAGACTTTATGGATAGCATCTTCGATGGTGTGACAGGTCTAATCAAAACGCTTGCCAAGGTCGTTAAAAATATGAAGGAAGGCGATATCAAGAAGCTTGAGGCAATCGGTGGTGTTATTGGGGCCATTGGCCAATTAATGGTTGCGCTTCAGCCTCCTCCCGAGTTGTTTGAGATGCTCCAGTCTATGTCAGGTGGTACGATTGGAGGTCTGCTTGGAATGTCATCAGGAGTTGATATTAAAGGAATAATGGGCTCCTATGGTGAGGTTGTCGGTGATATCTTGTCTGCTGTTGAGACATCGATTGTTAGTATGGTTGAGTCTCTTATGGGTATCGACATTGGAGACAATCCTGACGCTGCCAAAGCAAAGGCAGAAGTAATTGGTTTGATGGTCAAAGCAGCTGTCGATATGGGCACTGGGTTTGGTGAGCTAGCTGCTGGTGTGATGGCGCTAAATGCTGAACAGCAACCTCTTTTTGGTAGCGGCCCGACAGTTGCTGATACAATGGGACAATACTCTGATGTTCTTGATATGATATTCGAGGCAGTCGGCGCTGGTATACCAACGATTGTAGAAGCCTTGATGGGAGCAGCAGCAACGATTACTGAGGATCCTGCAACCCTTAAACCCAAGATGGAAATCATTGCTTTGTCGATGAGTGCGATATCTGATTTCGCTGGTGCTATTAGTTCAATGAGTGGACAGATCCCGGAGCCAGGTTGGTTTGAATCGTCAGAAGACGTACTTGAAGAGTTCTTGAACACGGTTGATGCGATTATTGGTATTGCTGTAGACTGGATACCGTATATCGTGACGTCTCTTTTATCAGCTGATATTCAGGGTGGTGAAGCTGGCCTCCAGAAGATGGAAATCATTGCAAATGCAATGGATGCTATTTCAACATTCGGCGATGTGTTAGGGCAATGGAGTCCCGGATGGTCAGCGGAAGAAATCTATAATACTTACGGCCCGATTATTAAAGGTATCGCTTGGTTACTTGGTTATGAGAGTGACGGAGTTGGTAAAACATTCCCTGAGTTGATGCAGACCATCGATGCAATGTATACATCTGATACCATCAAAGGTAAGATGACACAAATGATAGCAGCTATGGAGTCAATGGGCGAGATGGGTGCAACACTAAGCGCTTTACCAGATGTATCAGCTGCACAAGCAAAGGTTGAAGCTTTAGCTGTTCTGTTAGGTCCTGTTACTTCAACTACAGGTTGGGTACCGTGGCTGCTAACCGGCGTTGGAGAGTTCCAGGTTCCTGGAAACCTGCAGCAAAGTCTGGATGCTATTGCTGAAGGGATGGCAAAAGTTGCTGACATGGCAAATACTTCTATTGCATCTCTTTCAATAAGTGATGCAGCTCTAGATATTGTAATAACGACTGCATACGTCATCCTGGCTATTGGAATGATGTTTAACCTTCTTGGCGAAATAGAGTTCCCCGATCCAGCAGCAAAAGTCAATGGAATGGCAACAGGCTTAATGGCTATGATTCCAATGATGGCTTCTCTTGCGGTCTTGGGCGGAGCAGTTAAGGAAGAATTCTTCGAAACAATCAGAGCCTTAGAAGAAATATTTAGTCCAACTAGTGATGGTTTCCTTGGACTATTTGGTGGCAAGCCTTCACTCGACGGCTTATTCCAGACAATTGAAGACATGAACTTTACTCCTGACGCGATTGCAAGAGTGCTAGCTATTGCTGATGGAACAAGCGCGATAGTTCAAACGATCTTAAATATGATGGGTATTGCAGCCATGATGGATGCAATGGGCTCAGAAGTTATTCAAGGAATGGTTGAGAGCGTTGTGGAGTCGATTAGCTACCTTGAAGAAGTAGGCCTTGCTTTCGAGGCGCTTCCAGAAATATCATTGCAGGCAGCCGTTGATAACTTTGCTCAGGCAATTGCATTAGAGACAAGTCAGTTTACTGTTACACAAGGGCCGCTCAATATTATTATTAACCTTGAAGTGTCCATGGACGCTCAAAAGGTTGGTAAAGTCTTAACTAATAAGTCTGTTATGACTACACCGCTTGCGACTGTTGGAGAGGGAGGATAACATGAGCGAAGAAGAAAATGATAAATTTACTATGCCAAGCAATGAAGAAAAAGAAAAGGCTCGGGCACAGATGCGTAAGGCTTTTGATGAAATGACCCCAGAAGAACAAAAAGCGCTGGGAGAAGAGATGGCCGCTATACTTAGAGATAATATAATGCCACAAATCTTAGAAAGCTATCGTAAGGCAGCTGAATTATTACAAGGTGATCCTGAAGCTGTTAAAAAAGAAATAGAAAAGATGGCAAGGAAGTAATTGTATGTCTGGCTCTGGTATCAAGGATCCGAAACATTTCATCCCAGTTCCTCAAGGAGACAGTGGGACATTTCGAGCAGATGCTACGGAAGACCTAACTGAGCCCGGAGCCACAACAGGTAACCTACAAACACTAGGGATGTATCTATCAGATTTGACAGCAGGACATTCGACTGCTGGCTCGACAGCATTTGTGCCTACGTCGCCTAATTATTTTCCAGTATCAACGAACCAGCAAGTTTTAGACCCTTTTGGTGATGGAACAACAAGGGCCGATATCCCAATGGGAGGTAATGATTCAAGCCAAGATACGTTCACCTCCCCTACCACAACTGAACCTGGCGCAGCGACATACTTCGACAATCTAAAAAGAGGTACGCTTACATCTACTCCCGATGGTTCAGAC
>CETH01179498.1_pt1 | contig 10454 bp, 12 predicted proteins | sample 361461 | NCBI WGS metagenome assembly CETH01 (sample SAMEA2622695, study PRJEB7988) | marine metagenome | isolation source: saline water (ENVO:00002010), including
CGGCGCGTTACCCGAAGTTCAAGCGAAAACACGGAAAGCAGTCCAGCTACCACTGCATGAGTGTCAGCGCGGCTGAGAACTGGATCAAGATTCCGAAGATGGGGCCGATCAAAGCACGGGTTCACCGTGCGCTGGACGGAAAGCTCAAGAGCATTACTCTATCGCGTACTGTAACAGGGAAATACTACGCCTCGCTGTTGGTCGAAGACGGCGTGGAAGCACCTACCCCATTGCGCACCGTTGATACCGTGCTGGGCGTTGACATGGGACTGACACACCTTGTTATTGACTCAGAGGGGAATAAGACGGCGAATCCCCGTTTCCTGAAACGCGCTCAGTTGAATCTGCGGCGCAAGCAGAAAGCCTTATCCCGCTGCCAGAAAGGCAGCAAAGGTCGTACAAAAGCGCGGCTGAAACTTGCCAAAGCGCATGAACGTCTAGCGAACGCCCGTGCTGACTTCCAGCACAATCTATCCCGACAACTCATTGACGAAAACCAAGCCGTGATAGTCGAGACATTGAAGGTGAAGAACCTGCTGAAGAACAGGAAGCTGTCGAAGCATATTGCTGACGCAAGCTGGTTCAGCTTGATCCAGAAGCTGGAATACAAGGCCAAGGCGCAAGGCAAGCATCTGGTCAAAATAGACCAGTGGTTCGCCAGCTCGAAGACCTGTTCCTGCTGCGACCACAAGGTGGATTCGATGCCGCTGAGGGTTCGAAGCTGGATCTGTGCACACTGCGGCACGGCGCATGACCGCGACATCAATGCCGCGATCAATATCCGTCAGCAGGGTATTGTCAAATTACGGGCCGAAGGACTGTCGGCTCCTGCCAATAGAGGCTTGCGTAAATCCGGTCACGTGCCGGTTGCTGCCTGAGAAGTTGGAAGCCTCGCCCGACAAGAGGCGGGGAACAGTCACATAATGTACCGCAATCATCCGAGGATAGTTTATGAATGTTTCAGGGCTCGTGGCCTTAAGGGTCTATGGCGATTTAATTGTGAAGTCTACTGTCATATTGACCGTTTTAACGCTTATAACGTTAGGACTCTTTAACCTACCCTTTGATACTCAGTTTAATATCATCTTGCTTGTTGCCGGCGCCAATATACTCATTTCAAGCTTTATCGTCTGTGTTGTCGTGCCTTACTTCGCACAAAAAAAATCAGATAAAGACAGAGCAGATTGAAACGTCAGACACGCCTGTAACGCTTCGTTACAACTTCACAAGGTCTTGCGCTTACTTAATGGTTATAACTAATACACTGACCAATTATTAGCCAAGGACTACCTTATGAAATATTTCGCCATCGCTGTTATTAACACACTATTGTTTGCTGGAATGTTCAGCCTCAATCTGACAGACAACCTAACTGCCATAGCTATCGGTATGGCATCCAGCATGCTCATCTCGACGAAGTTATTGTTCTGGTAATAAATGGTTCCCTTTCATCAGACATATGCAAGCTGGATAGCTGAAGTCGAGCCGGTTCTTGCCCAGAGAGACGTTGTGTATGACTTGGGTACGTTTTGTTTTCTGATCCTCTTACTGTATTTGTTTGAAACAATCAGCTTTAGATTTGTTTGTGCTGGTGGCCTTGGCCATAAATTGCTTCGATACCTGCTGGCCCCAGGAGTCTTAATACACGAGATAGGCCACTTCTGCGTCGCGCTGCTTAGCGGGTTCCGTGATATCCGGCTGACATTATTACCTGATGATAGATCGCCCAACGTGCTTGGGCATGTTGAATTTCGGTACCGGCCTGGCTTGATGAGTTATCTCGGATTGATTTTAACGGCCATTGCCCCCTTGCCGTTCGGAATACTGTCTCTGCTGGGCCTGGTCTATTTTATTGATATCGACACAGACATACTGCTTAATGCACCCAATATTTGGGAGCTGGATGCGTTTGTGGACTTTATGAGGTGGGTTGTCATTGGGCTGTTAGAACTTCCCTGGTGGCAGTCGAGCCTGTTCCTTTACCTGTATTTGGTAATTACGTTAACGATGATGCCTTCATTCCAGGATATCCGCTCATTACTAAAGCCCTTATTGTTCGTCTCTGCATTACTATCTTTATTGGCTTTCGGCTTGTCGATGACCAGCTTCACTATTATACCGTTTCTGCATTACAGCCTGCTGTTATTGATAAAGGGATTGCAAATCTGCTTGAGCGCTTCATTCGTTGGAGTAGTTTTCATCGGAATATTACATTCGATATTAATAGTGGGTCGGCTGCTCCCGAGTAGATTGGCATCTGGTACCACCTAAACACCCCGTGATTAGCAGTTCAGGTGGATGTTTTTGCTATCCGGCTTCGTACAGAAGCAATTTGCCGGTTCGTTAGGCCTTCAAATTCGCTCCATTTGCAAACCTTGTTTACAGGGTGAGCCCATGAGTCAGTCCGGCCATTTTCAACACCGGTATGGGGCGTTAAACGGCAATCACAATAAGGGCAGCGGTTGTATAAATCATCTGTCGATTGATTAAATTGACCGTGATTATCAATACTCATTGAGCCCTCAATTTTCTGAGGTAATTTGCTCACGAATAGCAATGAGCAATTTATCAGCTGATAATCCCCTGCCCGTTATCGCCCCTATCGACTGTAACAGCGCACTATCATCGTCAGTTCTGACAGCTCTGATCAATGATTCGGCCAACGCCGGATAAAGCTTATCGTTAGCTTTATCTAAAGAGCTCAACACAGTATTCAAGTTATCCATTATGCACCTCATTTTTTGCTTGCTTAAGATGACTACACTTCTAGTGTACCGGCCTTTTAGCATCGCGCGACAAATAGATAACCTGCTGCACAAACGCGTAATGCTTGGTAATCGCTGCGACGTCCGCTTTCGTGACGCTGTCAGTGTTAACGCCTAATATCAACTCCAATGCAAAGGGCATGTTCAGCGGCTTAAGCCCGGAATCAATCAACTCACTGACGTCGTCAAGCAGCGCGCGCAACCTCCCCAGGTCCGACGCCTGACGAATTGGTCGGACTAAATAGAACGTTGTTTCGCTCTCTGTCTGAAGCGTATAGTCAAAGACAACCTTTACCCACCCAGTATTAAGATGCCGGTTTGAATGCAGGACGTCTGGTTTCTGCTTAATAAGAAAATCCCGAGCTTTCGATACTAATTGACTGAAATCTCTTACAGTCATGAATTGTTCACCCGGTGCCGGCTTGCTCTCACTCATAAAAATCATTTACTCCTTAAAGTTAGGCGAACAACGAGAGCTGTTCACCCTGAATGGCCATTTCACGACGGACCTGAAGCATATCAGTTAACATTGCATCTGTTGGCGCTAAGATATCCTCCTGAAGCATAGTCAATGATGGAACAACATATTGCTGGTATGTATCCTGCTCAGATTTTACCAGTCCGTGCCAGCGAACCTGATGCAACCAATGTGACTGGTCGCCCCGGATAGCCCTGTGCTGTTCAAACACATTACGAAGTTCGCGACGAGCATCGGCTATTGCATCAATTACCGCCTGTAAGTGTTCAGCTCCCAACTCCACCAGCTCAGTAAGCTGCTCTGTTTTCTTATAATGCATATACATATCAGCCGGTACCAGTTCCGTTAATAACTGCTTTACTGACGATGCACCTGCCATTAATTGCAGGGCCGTTTGCGCGGTCTGACGCGCGCGTACTACTGGTGCCCCTTCCGGATTTACCAGATCTACGCCTAAATGGTATTTCACTTCATCAATCACCGCACCTAACGCCAATTTCACAGTGCTTAAGCGTTTCTCCGCCAGTTCACGGGCATACTTGCACGCTGTGCCATGATATTGACCGGCAAGCAGTAACTCACGCTCACGACGCACACGGGCGCGATCAGCGTTACGTAACTTACGCAATTCCAGAATGTACTTGGCCTTAAAGGAGCGATATTCCTCCATGCTTTTCACCATGGGCTCAGCATCCAACTGCGCCAGCGAGTAAGACTGAAAGCGATAGAACCCTAGTTCACTGAACAACTGGGTCCGTTTGATTTTCTCCAACATCACCGGATAGTACGCCTTATCAACAGCCACACCTGCACCCAGGCACTCGTTGATCACCTGTCCGGCGCCTGAGTAATAACGTACACGTTTTACTTCCAGTTGGTGACGACGCTTGATACGAGCTTCAACATAACTGTAGTAGATATTTAGCGCTCGCTTTATGCCGCCATCGGCAACCCAACGCTGATATTGCTGGTGGTCGAAATCAATGCGCCCATTCAGATCGCTTAACGCTTTATCCACATCATCGGCCACCGGCATAGCCTTACGCTGCTCTGTAGTGAAATCCAATGACCATTGACGCACATAGCTCTGATACGACATACCCAATTTTGATTGATAACGAGGCGAGTAGAACGCCAGGCTCATCAGGCCAGCTTCGATTTTCTTTGTACCATCAGCTTGTTTTATCAGCGAGCGCTTCCGAGCCGTCTTTTCATACTTAGATAGTCGCTCTGTCTCAGACGATAAACGGTGCTTAATGGCCTTTACGCGAACACCGGCAGGCAACGACTCACGCGTCAGGCCCGGAATATCCGCAGCAACAATAGCAGACAAATGCAAGGTATTACCCGGCTCAGCACGAGACACCGTCAGACCGGGAAGCGACGTTAAATACTCCACCAGCGCTTTATCCGACAGGATCTTCTCTGACAGCTTATCCAGCACGTCATTGAACTGGCGGGTAAACACGTCATCCATTTCTTTGTTCAAACGCTTCTGGAGCTTAGTATTACTCACCTTAAGGCCATCCACCTGCAGATCATCAATCGCAACGGACGATGTAATGCGATAGCTATCCACATCGAATAAGCATGACGCAATGGCCTTGACCGGCGCTTGGGTCAGGTGCGCGGTTTCAAGAAATGGATTAAAGTCAGCTTCCAGCACATCCGTTTCGTCGAATGGGCGCACCCAGAAGTCCGATAACTTCGGGTTAGTCTGAACAAACGATTGCACATCCAGATCCGCTTTCAGGATTGGGTGAAACCGCGCTTGTGGCGTTATGGACTCTGCAGCCGTTGGCATAGGACGAATACCCTGCTCTACCAGTTCTTTATTCAACGCCGGAAATTTCGCAGATAACCAGTTTTTCCACTCCCCACGCTCGGCCTCGGCCAGTGTTTCATGGTAAATCGCCAGCGGTGCAAACCCGACACTAATGCCATCAAGCGCCCAGCGCATGGATAAATACATTGCATGTTCTTCTGCCAGGATTTGGCTAAGTGGCTTAGTCGCTACCGCATCGATGTACATTGCTGTGAGTTGCGCTTTTTCTTTGTCGTTGAGCGTTGGATCACTGGCAATGCACTTCACGCCCGGATGTTCAGCCGTAGTGCCGTTGGCCACATGCTCACGCATGATTTCAGTTTGCTTCTGATTCACGATAGCGATACGAGCCGATAAGCGCACCAGCTTGCTCAGAATTTGTGGCTTCATTACGTTCGGCTGCAGCGCAACATGAAAACCACCAGCCTGATCCACCGCACGGGCATGGAACGCCCGGTGCTTCATATCAATTGATAAGCGAGCCAGATAATCATGCAGACGGACCTGCATTTCAGCCCCCAGTACACGCCAGCGCTCGTATTGCATCAGGCTTTCGCCGGTTTTGTCGTTCGGGTTCTTTCCACACACAAAACAACCATATCTCGCTCTCCCCCCACAGTTCTTACCGCCCTGCCCTTTCGAGCCAGCCACGTAAGTACAGCGTTCGTTAGAGCCCTGACCGTACACCATTCTGATCAGCGACGCATTTGACTGATGATAAGGGAACAAACCCGCCTGGTCGGTAACCGGATAACCCAGTTCTGCTACCGCCTGTTTAATGCCATCACGGTCTTTGTCCAGCGCATCCGAGCCGCATAGGTCCAGATATAACCACACCTGATCAGTAGTAAATTCTTTGATTGGGGCTAATTTGACTTGTTGCTGACCACGACCACCACCGGTCGCTAAAATAGCATGCTGCTCTGGCGTTAATACTGACGTTTCGCCTCTTTTATTAATATTATGCTTACGCACCACAGATTCATCATCGCGGACACCGCTGATATCAAGGATAGGTAAAAGGGCCTGTTGACTTGTTAAAACTGACGACTTAAAATGTCTAAGCGCCTGATTTGATGGGGAAATTTTCAATATCTCGGTGCAATCAGAATTTAACGTATTGTTAATTAGTAACTTATCACCGGCATAATATTTAACTGCAAATGAGTCACAAATACCCGGGCTCGCTAACAGGTAATGTAAATTCACACCACGAGCCGCCGCGTACTCTTTCACTTTTTTCACGGTATAGTGACAATAAATATCAAAAACCAAGTGCTCAACCAGCGTGTTACTGGTAATAATTATTAAGGGATGATCACTTGGGATTTCTCCGGCTGCAATGGCCTGAGCATAAGCCTCAATGGTCATCTCAACGCACAGTGATGAATCCTTACCGGTAGAGCTACCAATTTTACAAATCGCCTGATAGGTACGCAGCACTTCACGAATACCCTGAACCCCGGCATAGAACATTACCGCCAGTTCCAGCTTAGCCTCTGTTTCGTCAACAAACTCATCGACGTTAAACGTTTGAACCGCGTCAGTAGACAGTTGAGTAATGGCAATCTCAGGGGTAAATTGCTGAACTGTCATTATGCTTGTGCTCCAGATGACATTTCAGTCTTGATCACAGTGAAGATAAGACGCTCCTGTACATCACCCATCAGCGCATCATCATCAAAATCCAAAGCCTCGGCCTTTTCTGCGTCAGTCAGACGTTGCTTTTGAATATCAGACACACAAGCACCAGCGGTGTGGTGACGCACATAAGCGGGAAACTCACGAAGTGCTGCTGGCTCGATCGTAGACACAACCATCGTGCCTGCTGGTGTCTCCATGAACTTCGCCATCACATTACGAAAGCGGCGCTGAGCATTGGGGCAGCGGTAAAAACCAAAATCGACTTTAATCATGAGCGGGTCTCCTTACTGAGTACTGTTCCAGTGTCTCACCCGTTGGAAATGCCGCTACTTTTGCTTGTTAATACACTATTGCCCTAATATGAATTTTTACGACGTCAGTTATCACAGAAACTACGAGGTGCCTAATGACAATCACTAATACCGACGCTAACAATGCCATAATTAACCCAATTGACTTATGGCGTGCGAGCGGGGCCATTGCACATTCCAATTTAGGGATTGTCCAAGCCTTAAGCCCAGAAACGGAAATCGACGAAGATGCAGTTAAGAAAACAATATTGAGAAATACTCACGATATAAACGTTGAGGGCTGGGTTATCGGGGAACGATTCGATGACATGCTAGATACCGAAGTAGGCGGAATGATTTTGACTGACTTACCAAACAGTGAAAAGGACGGCAGTCAGATAACACCGCTCATGGAGAGCCTGGATGAAAGCGGTACTTTAGTGACAGGAGTGACTCTGGGGCTCGACCTTGAGCAGTTAAAGTCAATATCTCTTTCAGCAATCCCCCGGGCAGCTCAAATCATTAATCATGCTACCGGGGACCGGTTTACTCTCGAACAGGCTCAAGCCATCCCAGAGTTAAGCGCTGTTGCCAATCGCCTGGCCGAACGTATTGCCGAGTATGATTTCAGAAAACACAATAAAGAAAGTTGGGAACTTGCCAAACGCTATAAAATCGAGCGAGACAGGGAAAATTTCAAAGTCTTCGACATTTTATATATCGCTCGCGAAAGTCGTAAATTCGGCTTCCCAATAGTTAATAATCTGCTGTCCAAGTCAAAGGAAGAGCAATTAACGTTGGCCGTGCGGTTACTGCTCCACTCAGTTAATATAAACACCGCATTACCTGAGCAGTTCGCTGTACTACCTGGCACCGCATTACACAATGACGCTGCCGATTTTCTGAGTCTCGCCGACGCGAACACAAAGCAGGCTCGCTAATTTCTCTATGACGGCGTCAGGGTGAACTGCAATCACGCAAAGTAGCCCGTTCCCACTTCCATGTCACACTTGCATCATCGACAACACATTTACACCCGAGACAGTTATGAAAACCACAACTAAACAATCCATCTTTAGAAAGATATTCAGTACTGGCAGTTATGGGTGTAGTGGCGAGTGCGCCTGTGGTGTGCATCATTATGATTCTGGTAATCACTGGGATGACGATCACAAAAATACTTTGGCAAACGCTGAACAATGGGCGAAAGAGCAACCTGATCTGGTTCAGTTCCATACCGAAGCCGTTGAGTATCTTAACTTCAATGACAAGCTCTACGTAATTGACTGCAAATGCAAAATGGACGCACTTATTTTCGATATGCTTAATGAGCAAAAGGACTGGGTTCTGCGTTACTACCTTGAAACAAAGGATGCGGTATCTGTCGAGGATGTAATGTAGGTGAAATACCGCAGTGAATGAGACTTTTTTAACCGTTTGCAATCAAAAGAAATCCCGCTAAAAGCGGGACCAATATAATATATGACGCATAATAAATTAATGCGCCATCATACTTTCTGAACTAAAAAACGTATCGGACATATACGGCAAACGTATCGGTATCTTCGTTGTACTTGTACTGTAAACCCGTTCCCCAGTTATCACTAAAATAGTAATTCACCCGTAACTGGCCACTAAACTGATAATCATCTTCTGCACTATCATCAGCATTGAAGGCCTGCCAGGCATTCAGATCTAATTCAGCCTCCCATCGCCGGCCCATATGCCACCAGTAGCGGTAACCCAGCCCATAAAAATCCGCATCCAGCTTTAAATTGGCGTTACCGTAAGGCACATCGACTTCACTGCGACTTAAACCCAGTTCAAGTATATGAGCGGTATTGCCGTCATTACTCAGGATATAGCCAACTGAGCCATAGATTTGGTCCATTTCAATGTCAGTATCAGAGTCAGTACCCTGTAAATATCCGCCCCGGGCGATCCAGGTTCGTGTCATCTGTGCCTGAAACTCTACGCTGCCGCCTTTAACATCTAAATCGCTATCCGTGGAGACGTAATTACCACCAGCCTGAAGATAATTAAGGTGAGCATGGTACACATCAGCTTGAACTGCTGCGGAGGCTGATAAAGACAGCAACGCAACAGCAATAGGGGTGCTTATTTTCATATGAATTCTACTCTCTATGATTAATTTCCATAGAGTGTATTAGCTGACTAAACCGGCGCATCCGTCCCGTATGTTCTACCTATTTCACATCGAACTTTCTTGTTTATACATCAATAAGGTAAGCATGCATCTAGTCTTCATGTTTACCATTCACTTTATAAACCCGCGCTGAATCAGAAGTAACAGTATCATGACTCTTATCAGTACCTACTAATGTCGGTTTGATCCAGACCAAACGCCTTTGGGATCGCGAATCACCATAAGCCTGATTTCGCCAATGCCCTCTTCGCCAATGCTCGCGAACCCCGTTTCCTAGATTTGAAACAGAACCTTTAGCCGTCAATTTGTTACCGATATATGTGACGGGTAAATAGCCATGTTTCTTCAACTCAATCTCGGCATTCGCTTTTATCTTCGGTGTAGCTCCGCTCTCCATCTTCTCTAAAAGAGAGCGTGATGCATCAGCCGGGTAGCTCACAGATTCATCACGTTCATCTGAAGTCAGATAACAAAGTGCATTAGCAATGAGTGATAGTGACTCTTGAATTGCAACTTTAGCCGCACTTAAGTTCATAGATTCACGCTTTGCTCTTTGAGTGCGCTTATCAATCAGCCCCATTTCTTCAATCAATGGCATTGATTTAGTGGCGTGCTCCCATTTCAAGACGATTTCTGAATGGATAGATGTATCAATTAGGTGGCCAAGACTAGCCTCCGGGTTTCCTCTGCTAAGGGGGACAAAAAAATACCCGGCAGGTGAATTCATCCAATGAGTACCAGGATCGAGTGGTGCTATTACTAAACATATTTGGAGCATATTTATCTGATCATTATCGATAATATAAGCACCAATAATCGGTTTACCTTCCCAAAATACCGCCTCATGAAATTGAATAAAATAGGACTCATAAGGTGAACGAATAGCACCAATTGGGATCTCATCAGCTGCCGTATTCCGCAGCATTTTGCCGAGGGCTTCTGTGATCTGAAAAAGCTGTTTACCTGCTGCGTAGTAAGCACCAAAATACAAGGCCAAGCTGATTTCTTTGGCTATATCAGTTTGCGCGAATTCAGGGGCTATCACTTTCTGCATCAGGCTCTCATTCCATTTACTGGTAATGAGACTTTGGATTGTCTGCATAGAATGAGAGGTGAGCCCTTTATCCGCAACGGCACCACCAACTCGCTTAGAAAAGGGACGATTCTTTTCATACCAGATAGGATAGTAATCCATCGCATTCTTCAATTCACTCATAGTGAAATTCCTTGTATTTGGAAGGCTATGTTCTGCTAAATTGTTGCTACACTGTATATGAATACAGTT
>CETH01443622.1_pt1 | contig 10435 bp, 10 predicted proteins | sample 361461 | NCBI WGS metagenome assembly CETH01 (sample SAMEA2622695, study PRJEB7988) | marine metagenome | isolation source: saline water (ENVO:00002010), including
GCTGGTGGTACTGAGGCTGGTGATTCACCGAAATTACTATCCCAATCATTTGATGATGATCTACTAACAAAAACAATAAAAGTGCTAATATTATTAGAAATACTTGGGTCTAATGCTCCACCATATGCCATAATAGGTCTTGATTGTAACATATTTTGTTTTTTACGAGATTTCTTACGAGATTGCTTACGAGATTGCTTACGAGATTTCTTACGAGATTGCTTACTAACTTGCTTATGAGATAATTTACTAATATCTTTTATATCAAGTGATATACCAAGTATTTTTTTAACTTCGTCATCCAAATAATACAAGACATTAGGAACTTTATATTTTTGAGATAATTTTTTAAATTTTTTAAATGTTTTGTTTTTATTTAGTCGGCTATCTTCGTTCATTATGTTATCGTAATTAGCTTTATTAATACACCCTTTAGCAGGACGAAATGCTTTATCTATTTTTATACAATAAAGTACATCGGCAGTTTCATCATATTTCCTAATTATTTTTTTATTAAATAATCCAGCACCTTTTTTATATCTTCTTTTACTACGACGTTTATTTCTTTTTTTTGATTTTTTAGTATTTTTTCTATTGATATGCTTACTATATTTATCACACTTACTATATTTCTTGCATTTACTATATTTCATATATAATTATAGTATATTTTTTTATATTAATTTATTTCTTTCTTCTATAAGCTCATCAAGAGATGTATAATTTTTTCTTGAAACATATTCACATTCCGTTGATAATGAAAATGCTTTAATATAATCTGTACATTGAATATTAGAGTGATCTGAAAAATCATTAATTTTTTTTATATCAAAGTTATAATGTGATCCATATGTATTTGGTAGTGACATTGGTTCTGTATATATTGTAATTTCTTGTGAAAATGTGTGTTTAATAGGTATTGTAAGTGACTCTATATAATTATCACATATATCAGAATAGTTACAATCTAATAATTCGCTTTGTTCCATTAAATGACCATATCCTTCATTAAAAGGATTATGAGTTGCATTATGTACTTTTTCAAATTCTCTATTAAAGTCTCTTATAAAGTCATTGGCTTCTTCATATATTTTTGAAAATGGTGGTGGTTGTTCTTTTTGTTTTTTACAAAATGTTTCAAATTGTTGTTCGGCTTCTTCATATGTGATACACTTATCATTATTTGCTAATTGTTTTTTAATATATAAATATGCTTTATGAACTGTATCCATATCAGAAGCATTACCACCTTTATCTGGATGACATAATAATGACAAATTATAGTATGATTTTCTTAATTCTTTCATTGTTGAATTGATACTTACTCCAAGCAATCTATATGGATTTAATAAATTCATTATTATTACAATTATAATAATAATAATAATTTAACATAATAATTTAACATAATTATAGATATTTAGAAAATATTTCCTTTTGTTCGTTAGTTAATGATTCTGGAAAATTAATTTTGAAATGTAAGCTCAGGTTTCCAAACCCTCCACGTTTTTTAGGCATACCTCTTTTTTTTATAATTTTAACAGTATTTGGTTGTATAATATTTTTAATATCAATTTGTAAGTCATTGCTATCAAGTAATCTTATTATTTTTGTAGTCCCACATAATGCTTCTTTTAATGTAATATCTATATACGCTTTTAAATTATCTTTATTTCTAGTATATATTTTATGTGGCGTCTCTTTAATAACAAAAACAATATCTTGTGCTGGTTTATTTTTTAATTCATCACCTGCTCCTCTAAAAGTTATAGAGGTTCCTTCTTTCCATCCTGGTTTTATATCTATAGTAATAATATTTGATGCTTTTACATATGATTGAGAAGGTTCATCGTATATTTTTTTAGATATACGAATCTTTTTTGTTTTTCCAGAATATAATTCTTCTAAAGTACAAGATAGGTGTTTAACTATTTTTTCTGGTTGTTGTGTTCTAAACATATTATTAAAAACAAAAGATGAATGACCAAAATTGTTATTACTAAAAAATCTATTAAAAATGTCATGTGGATTTGGCATATGTTGTGAATGAGATGCTCCATTTTTAAGAGCGTCATATCCAAATTTATCATATATATTTTTCTTATCTTCTGATGATAACACATCATATGCTTCGGATATTTCTTTAAATTTATCTTCAGCACCTTTTTCCTTATTTTTATCGGGATGATATTTTAGTGCCATTTTTCTATATGCTTTTTTAATGGTTTGCTGATTAGCATCTCTATTAATACCTAATAATTTGTAATAGTCTTTACCCATGATTAATATAAATAGAAAATATTTTTTAAGTATTATTAATGTGTAAATAGACGACTTCCACTGAAAACCATAGACATATTATATTCATTACATGCTTCTATGATTTGTTCATCAGCAATACTACCACCAGGTTGTATTATACAACTTACACCTCTTTTAGAACAATGGTCTATACTATCTCTGAATGGAAAAAAAGCATCAGATGCTAATGCTACTCCAAACTGCTGATTTAGAAATCTAGTTTTTTCCTCTTGTGTTAATGGTTCTATATCTTTTGTGAATAACTTATTCCAATATTCCTTTTCTATTGAAGTAAAATCACCTTCAATATAACGAATAGTAGCATTTATTTTTTGTTGTCTCTTTACACCATCTACAAAAAAATCAAAAAGACCTAACACTTTTGGATGTTGTCTTAAAAACCATATATCTGTCTTTCTACCAGCCAATTTAACACAATCTACACGACTTTGTTGGCCAGCACCTAATCCAACCAATTGTCCATCATATGCATAAGCAACTGAATTAGATTGTGCGTACTTTAATGATATATTAGCGATATCTAAATTAATACTATCTGTCTCTGATATGGATACATTTTTAGTTTTTATATTATTCAATAGAGACTTACTTTGAACTTTAGCTTTATTAACCTCTTGAGACAAACAAATACCATATATTTCTCTATATTCCATAAATTGTTCATTATTCATTGGTTTCCCTTTTAAAATAATATAGTTTCCACGTTTCTTAGATTTAAGTATATCAAGTGCTTCATCACTATAATCAAGTGCAATAATACCATCACTTACTTCTCTTTTTATAAGTTTTGCTGTTTCAACTTCAACTTTTCCATAAATAGCAATAAAATCACCAAATGAAGACATAGGGTCAACGTTTCTTGCTCTTATATAAGCTATACTAACATCATTATAATTTATATCTGGTTTTAGACAAAACATTTTGCGTAATGTTGGAGTTAAAGAGCCACATTGTGTTCCATTAGATACACCTACTCCAGCAGGAGAAGTATGTTTAAATGAAGCAGCCGCAGATATAGATAATGAACTACCCAACTCATATACAAGTTGCCATGAATTTACAGCATCTAGAATATTAATATAACCAGCGTTTCCATTGATAAGTTCAAATGGAACAATATTATTATTAATAGAATGAATAGCACTTGTAGATTGTTGTGGATTACAACCATATTTTAGTTGTTGTGTTTGAGTATATTTTCTATATACAACATTGTTTTTTTGAAAATAATTAGCAATTGCTATATCATAATTTGTAATATGATCCCAAGCTTCAAGTGAGTAATCTTTTCTTATTTGTTCAGAATCTTCAAATTTATAATTATTGATAATATTATCATATTGATCGGGATTAGTAACAACAAGAACACGAGAATAGTTTTTAGCAGCAGCACGTATAAGTGTATGCCCACCAATATCAATATGTTCTGTAGCAATTGATTCATTAGATGGATTATTTGATACTACTTTTTGAAAAGGATATAAATTAACAACAACAACACTTATAAATGGAATATTATGTGTATCTAAATCTGATTGATGATCTACACGAGCAAGTATGCCTCCATGAATTTTAGGATGTAGTGTTTTAACACGTCCATTAAGGATTTCAGGAAATCCTGTAAGATCTTGAACTTTTGTTATACGTTTTCTAAGATGTTCTTCTGTAAATAAGGATTGTAATTTAGTATATGTTCCACCAGATGAAATAATATTATAATCATTATCAAGTAAGAAAGATGCAATATTTTGTATATTTCTTTTATCACTAACACTAATAATTGCTGTTTTCATTTTATATTTCATTACTTATAGTTTTTTTAAGTAATAATTAATATAAAATGAAATATTACGTTTGTTTTTTTGAAACATTTGAAGAAGAAAAATTACATATACAGAAAAAATTAGAACAAGATAAAAAATTAGAACAAGAGAAATATGAAGTTTGTTATATAGAAGATACTATTCAAGAATGGTTACAAAAAGAGTTTATTACAGAGTGTCCTGCTTGTATTATTTCTATTAGAACACAATCAATTATTCCAAATGAGTGGTTTAAATGCGACTATTTTAAAGGTGTATTATCGAGAAGCACAGGATACGATCATATTCAAAAGTATAACAATATTTGTCGTGGGTACTTACCATGTTATTGTTCTTCTGCTGTAGCAGAACACGCAACAATGCTATGGATGACACTGTTAAAGAAATTACCACAACAAATAAAGCAATGGAAAAAATTTAATCGTAACAATATCACTTGTAAAGAGTTTGGTGAAAATAAAAATATGCTTGTTGTAGGTGTCGGTCATATTGGATATAAGGTATCACAAATAGCCAAAGCATTAAATATAAATGTTGTAGGTGTAGATATTGATAAAAAACATACAGATATTAAATATATTGATGAAACCAATATTATGAATAGTATTGGAGGGTTTGATATAATAGTATGTTGTATGAATTTGACAGAAGATAATAGAAATTATTTTAATTATACTCTATTATCACAAGTTAAAAAAGGAGCAATATTTATTAATGTTTCTAGAGGTGAATTATCAAATTGTGAGGATTTACTTAGATTGTTAAGAGAAAATATACTTGGTGGTGTTGGAATGGATGTATATCCAAATGAAACAACACTTGGAGATAAATTAAGAAATAGCGAAAATTGGTTTACAGATAATAAGGAAGAAATAGCAATATTAAAAATGTATAAATTAGACAATGTTATTTTTACACCACATAATGCCTTTAATACAGAAGAAGGATTATACAGAAAAGTTAATGATACTATAGAACAAATTGAATATTTTTATGAAAACGGACGTTTTAAGTGGTTTATATAAATAGAGCACATTGAATTTCATTAACAAGTTGTTTGTTTTTATGGTCACGTTGTAATTCATTATAATCAACTTCAATATCATGTCCGCTATGTGATTTATCTAGTATTTCAATAATAGGTGTATTATTAATAATAGACATAATATCAGTAATATTATAAATATCTAAACCTGGTTGTAATGGGTCCCACTTTTTATAGATTTGCATATTATGATAGCGACAATAGTCATTCGAGCCACCATCTTTTCTAAAAAAGAAGTGCTTTCCATCCTTAGTCATACTTATAACTAAATATTGTCCTAAAGGTAATCCATGAATAGCTACATCAATAAATGTTTCATTTTCGTATCTACCTTCAATATATTTTTCATTTGTTTCATATTCCAAAACATCACGTAATACTTGGATACTTTCTTCTTTTATATTACAATCTTCTTTTTCTATCCATTTGTTTAAAACGTAATTTATTCTATATATAAAAAATTTATCACAAGGAATAGTTTTACCTTTTAATTGTTCTAAAATATTGTCAATAGAAATACAAGTCCAATCATATGGACCAAATGGTATTGAAATACCAAGATCATTTGTGTTTATATTAGATTTGTTATAATATTCAATCCATTCTGGTGGAAATGTAATACCAAAGGGCTTAAATACATTAAAATTAGCCATATTATAAAATATAATATATATTCGTTTAAATCAATTTTATAAAATACATAGAGCACATTCTTTAGCTGTTATTTTAGGATAGTGATAATTATAAAGATGATAATAAGATGTATTTGCATAAGTGAAGTTATATTTGTTAATATATCGTACGTTATTCATAATATTTGTACAAAATAGAAATTCAGTATTTTGTTCTTTCATTTTATTTAATATAAATTGTATTAGCTCATTGTTTTCATCTTTAATTGAATAAAGTAGTTCGTAACTTTTTCTTTTATTTTGTTTATTTATAAATTGTGAATTATAATAGCTAATCATACCAATAATAGAATTATTATCATCTATTTTTATATAACAACGAACAAAATCGTTCAGAAAGATATATGAAAATTCCTCTATTGTATATATTCTATATAATTTGAATCGTTCAATATGTTTTTTAAAAAACGTAAATGTTTCAAATAAATATTCTTCTGTTAGTTCTATAATATTTTCATTTTGTTCTATTGGGTTATAATTATCTAATTCTAAATAATAGTATTTATAAGAGCATACATAATTAAATGGTAAAGATATATGATCTTTTTTAAAAATAAACATATTAAATGTGCCAAAGTCATGTTTATTTGATTGATTTATATCCAATATAGCAGGTTTCATTTTTAGAATGAGTTTCGGTGATATGTGTTTTCCTCTAAACTCTTTTTTAATACATAAAAGATCAACATAGAAACTATGACAAATATTATCGCCAATTTTTAGTTTAAGTGGTCGTGTTGTATTAGAGCCAACAATATCATTATTATGTTTTAGTAGGACTTGCCATAATTTTCTATCTGTATTTTTCAATGATGGATAATGTTTATATGGTGTGTTTAGTATAAATTGAATAAATGGTAATGTATAGTAATATTGATGTTTATCGTCAATAAGATAATTATCATTAAGTAGCTTACATAGTAAAGTCATATCTTCTAAACTGGAAAAATGATGCCAAGAAAATGGTTCATCCATATCAGTTTTATCATTTTCTGGATCACTATAATATGTTATAATACCTATTTTGTTAAATGGTTGATAGTATTGTGAAACAGGACTTTTAGACCAAAAGGGGTGTTTAAATTTTGAGTATATATACAAAACGATATTACATATGATATTAATAAGAATAATATATATGAAATATTTTATCCAGCAAATCATAACTTATAACATATAAATTATTTAAACAATATACGTATTTATAGTTTATTTTAATTATATACATAGTGTAATGTCTATTACAATGACTATAAATAAATGCCGTTATTACGTATGTCAAAAAGATTACTCTAAATGTTTAAAGTTTAGTAATAAAAGTGATTATGATGAATGGAAATCAAATAACGGAGAGTATGAAGGAGAACATATTTCCTATTGTTATGGAACTATGGATAAGTTTCTATTATATATGCATAATCTTAATATACCTACTATAATAAATGTTTCTGAAAAACACGAATAATATATACAAATAATATATATGGAAGAACATATAGATTTTAACTATGATTTATTGGAGACAGGTGATATCATTTTATTTAGTGGTAGAGATTCAATCATATCATCAATTGTAGAAGGTTTTACAAATAGTAAATGGTCTCATGTTGGTATGGTTTTAAGATCACCAACATATATTAATGAAAAATTAACTGGTTTATATTTATGGGAATCTGGAGCAGAAAATTACCCTGATAGTGAGGATAATAAAAAAAAATATGGTGTTCAGATTACAGATTTAGTTAAAATGATCGGTCAATACGAAGGTATTGTTGTGTGGAGAAAATTACAATGGAAATCAGAGGACTTGGAAGTAAAGATGAGAATCATACATGATACAATCCATGATAGACCATATGATTTGGATATTTTTGATTTTATATTTACTAAATTAGGAATAGATATGTCTCCAGATAAATATAATAGTATGATATTAAATTGGTTTGGATATAATCCTAGAAAATTAGATAAATTATATTGTAGCTCATTGGTTGCATATATTTATACAGAATTGGGGTTATTACCGAAAAAAACAAATTGGACAAATATTTTCCCTAAATATTTTTCTAGTGAAAACAATACATTACAATTAATAAAAGCAACATTAGATAAAGAGATTATAATAAAAAATAATTAAAGTAATTTATTAATTTTATCATCTGTTTTTTTTAAATCTTTTATATTTTTGTCAACTGAATGGTGTATTTCATCAAGTTGTTCATTTTGTTTATCTAGTTCTTCACCAAGACAACAACTCATTTCTTTTATTTTTTGTATTGAATTAGAGATATATTCTAATTCATCATCTTCAAAATATTTATTTTCTGAGAAATTATCAAAATCAATCGGTTCGTTGTCAGAAGAATCATCATTATTTGTATCATCTCTATGAGTTGTATCATCTCTATGAGTTGTATTAAATAGTTTTGTATATAAATCAAATTTAATGGATGATATTTTATTTAAGATATAATCGGAATATGATATTTTTTTTTCAATTTGATCGGATTTTTTTTTGATATTGTCTATTTTTTCTCCATGTGCGTGAAGTTCTTTTAATCCATCATTGATAGAAGATGTAATATTTTCTATAATATGTTTAATTTTATCCATATTATAATAAATTATAATAAATTATATATAAAGATTAATTACGCCCAATAGGAGCACTTTTAACTGCTTGAATTCTACGACGCAAAGCATCTAATTCATTTACACTATAATCTCTTAATTCATCACGAGAATATTTTTTTTTAAGTTTTCTTAAACGTGTTGCTTTAGGTATTCTTCTAGGTTCTGTTGTTCTTTTTGGATTTCCACTATATCCACCAATACCAGATACATCACGATATGTTTTATTTATTGTTTTAGAGAAAGAAACTAAATCTTTTTTAACATTATCTTTAACTTCAGCAAATTTTTCATAAAAATTATATTGATTTTCGTAATCATTGTTCTTTTTTAATTTATGAATATCTTTTCCTACATTTTCTAATTCTTTAATATTTCTTTTTAATGTTTGATATTCTTTATCAAGTTTTACAACTTCTTTGTGAATGGTTGGCAATTTTTTATTAACATCAACTTCATTAATTTTTTTAAAATCGTTATTAATAGATTCGACGATTTGTGATTGTCTAAAATGGTCTTCGTCTTTCCAATCTCTCCATAAGTCAACTAAACAACGATACCATTTATTAACTTTTCCATTATTAGAACAATTTTTGCTAGAGTCGTCGCGCTTTTTACATTTGCTACCAACATTTGCTAAACGATATGGGTTACCGTGTCCTTTTTCCATAACGATTGTTATTTCATAACTTCTACCATTTACACCTTTGGCACCTTTATTATTTCTATTTCTATTAAGAGGCTTTATTTCTTTTATATCTTTAAATAATATTTCACCTTTTTGTTCTGTTTTAGCTTTAACTGTCTTATAAACAACTCTATCTTTTTTTAATATAAAATTGCGAATTCTTGTTTCAGCAATAAGTCCCCATTCTCTTGGTTTTTTTTGCATTCTGATATGACATAAAGTGCAACTTTTACAACTTCCACCACCTCTTGTGAGACGTTTTGATTTATATTTAGATGTATTTACACGTGAAATCTTACTTTTCATTATATATAATAATATATAATAAAAAAAAGTTATCAATAAATTAATTAATTATCTTCTTAATATCTAATAATTCTTTTTTATATTTTCGAATAACTTCTTTTAGTTTATCATTATTATTTATTAGAAGTTGTTTTCTTTCATTATTACTTTCTATTTTATTAGAAAATACTTTTTTCCGTTTTAAAAATTCTATTGCTTTATCTCTATCATTTTGTTTCCATTTTTTAGCAAGTTGATGATATTTATTTTCATTTTCTTTATTTTTCGTATTACTTTTATTTATTACTTCTATTTTATTATCTATTTCTTTGTGTTTTTTAATGATATCATTTATTTTGGTTATCATTTTTTTTATTCTTACAAATGTATTTATACATTCACAGAAACGTTTTATAATAATTGGATCTTGAGTACATCCAGGACAAGATAATGAAAGTTCATATACTCTTTCTGGTGTTACAATATTAATCCCTTCATCTGTTATTACACATGGCTGTTCTATTTTATACATATCATCAAATAATATGATACCTTTGACTTCATTACTACTATCTTTATATATGATATTATGATTTTCATCAATAATAAATGTTCTTATTTGTGCTTTAGACAATCCAATACTACTTGTTAAACCTGGTTCAGGTTTTTTTTTCATGATCATTTCTAAGCTTTCACATAATATTTTTTGGGGTTTTACTTTATTTGAGAAGCATTTTAAAACTTTTATAAAATCAGTTGATTTTGGAAGAATATTAATCCGTTTTGTTTTAAGAATATCAATATGTCCTACAGAAAAAATACGATCTTTAATTACTTTATAATCAAGTTTATCATAAGATAAGTTAAAACTTTTACCTCCACTGAAAGTTATTACGAGCTCATTATCTGTAAAGTCAAGTTGGATTCTTGTTTCATTATCACCAGCGAT
>CETH01443620.1_pt1 | contig 10428 bp, 5 predicted proteins | sample 361461 | NCBI WGS metagenome assembly CETH01 (sample SAMEA2622695, study PRJEB7988) | marine metagenome | isolation source: saline water (ENVO:00002010), including
TTGATCTTCCCTTTAAATAATTAGGATGGTCTTCAATAAGAACATCCAGACCAGTTCTAACAATGCCATCGTTGCTAATATGAACTGGTTCAAGTATTGTAATCGTGTCTATAGGTGAGCTACACCTTAGAAGCAGAAATACTAGAGCAACTAATTTGATTATTTTCATATATCTATTTTAAAAGTGTTATTTTTCTTTTTAATCTATTTTTATCTGATATAAGCTGAACCATATATATACCATTTGATACCTGCATTCCCCTGTCGTCTTTTCCAAACCACTTTTCTTGAAAGAATCCTGCCTGAAATTCCCTGTTCTCAAAGACAGTTCTTATTTTTCTCCCCTTTAAATCAAATAAATGCATTGATACATTTCTTTGTCTATCAATCTCAAAGTCTATTGTGAGTACTGGATTAAAGGGGTTAGGGTATGTATTGCTTATTTGAAATAGCCTGGGTAAGGGTTCTTCATCACCTGAAAGCTCTCCTTGTATCTGCAGAGAAAATTGAACTGTATCTGATAATTCTCCAAACCCAAAATCATTGACGATAACACTGATACTTGCTGTGCCAATGAATGGTTCATAATCAATATTGACTACGGAGCCTGATGTGTGCCCATAAATAGTTGCTTGAACTGCTGAAGTATCGGTACTAACATCTATTTGATGAATGTCATTTTCATTATCATCAGAAAACTGTACATAGAAGTAAAAATTAGAGCCATCTTCAATGATCGTATCTTGGATCGATGTTATGATCGGAGCAAAGTTCTGAGGTGGGTTACCTTGTGCTTTGGTTATTATTCGCAGATCATCAAAGTAGACCCTTCCAACCATATCACTATTGGAGCCTGGTTTTAATAAGAATCCATCCAAATAGTATTCATCTCCATTCATTGTCTCGCTGTTGCTGAGCCAGTTTCCAACCTGATCTGGGTCTGAAAGATCCCATTCTATTAATCTCCATCCTGTCCAATTCAATTCTTTCCATCCCATAACCTCAATCACATCTCCCGTCAGAGATCCATCTAGATACTCATACAGTGAAATACTGAATTGATTACCACTACCATCACTGTATACATACAATTGGATAACATCTGATGTATCCAAAGGTATATCGGAGGGGTCTCCTCCATTATGTAATCTTAAAAAAGATGATGATGCATTAGGATCCCATCCATATCGAAGTGAACCAGATTTTCTACCATTTGTATTCATACTTAGACCCGGTACGAAAACAGAGTTACTGTAATTGAACTGGGTCTCGCTACCAAGGATTCCAGTGGTTGAACCACTTCCATCGGGCTGCCACCATCCGGCTCCTGCATTAAATCGATCTATATAAGTTTTATCGCTATAATAAAAGTCTGTGGTATTAAATAAATATTGCAGTGGGTTTTCTATGCTATTACCGAGCGTATCAGTTATACCATTAAGAGTGATCATACAATTAGTATTATTGATCAATGGTGCGAATGGTTTAATAGAAAGTGTTGTTATCTCATCAATAGTATACTCAATATGATCCGTGGTCAGAGTCTGTCCATCAGATTGGAACTGAATTGACATCTCATCTATTGAGGAGACGTCCAACATCTCATCAAACATAACATTAAATACACCTTCTGTATCAAAAACATGATTCGATAATGGGTATGTACTTGTAACCTGAGGACCAGTAAGATCTGTTGGTTCTGTATGAAAAGTTATCGAGATACCATCACCAGCTGTCCCATCCATATTTCCATCGAATTCAAGTCCTATTATATCTGTCAGGTCAGAGGATAAACCGATGGTATAATCCGTATCAAAATCCAATAGTTCAGGGAAATATATTGAAACGGCCCTTCCCTGGTCTTCCCAGTGTTCAGACCACTCGATCAAAAGAGTATCGGGCTCAGGGTTTAGTGACAATGCGGATAAGAATGATGACTGATCCATTTCCTTTGAGAATTCAAATCTTACAACAGTATTTACAGCAATAGTATCACCCTGATCAATATTAACTCCTAAGAGTGTTGGGGGGTAAGATGGTATAGTACCTGTTGTGACCAGTGCAATAGTCTCAGAACCAACCCAGAATCGATTAAAATTTTGAATGCTAATATCGTATGTGCCTTCATAGAGCTGTAGCCCATCAAAGTTGAGTGGTACTACCATATCTCCAGTTCCATAATAGGTGCTTTGGATCTTCGGAGACATATTTAAACTATCAGAAGGGGTAAGTCCCACCACTGTCCAGATCATATCATCCTGATCACTCGTTGAAATATTAATTAGATATTCTAGTTCATTGGTTTGATCAATGGAAACCTCAGGTGCCTCAGGAATACCTGTGTTGGTTTCATATTCAGAAATATTTCTTACTATTGCTTTTTCTTTAAAAAAAGTATGTCCTGTTTCTTCCCAATATTGATAGTCTTCCCATGTCCCATTACTAAAGAATTGAAAACCATCAATGAATTGTAGGTTTCTAACAGCATTAACAATCCCGGGGTGATTATCCCAGAGGTTTTGATCGGCTAGAACATATGATCCAGGGCCTGCAGAGAAAAGCCTTCCTTCATCTATCCCTTGTTGAATGTATGGCGACCAGCTCTCATTAGAACCTGTTAGCATTTGAACAAAACTATTTGGCGATGTCCAGTGATAGTGCATAGGAGTTAATTGATCCACAAATCCTTCATTGAACCATAAAGCACCATCCTGGTATACGGTACCATATCCTTGCCATCCACCCCAGTTATATCGACCCAATACAGCAGCGGAAAGTCTTACATATGGTTTTATACTTTGGATAGAGTCATGGAGGGTGCTTACAAAAGTGGTCACACCATCTCTCCACCACTCTTCCCAATTAGAGAAATTATCTGGGATTCCAGCTGAGTATGGATGGTCGATATCATACAAATACCTTCCCGTTCTTGTGTTTTCAAGATCCTCTAACGCTTCTTGAGATATTGTTCCATCCATCATTCTGATTTCTTCGACCTGTCCAGGTGGCAGTGTGTTAAAGGAGCCACTAGAATGTTCGTTCCATCTTACATAATCTAAATGAAGGCCATCGATATCATAATTATTCACTATTTCCATTGCAACATCAACTGTGTACTGCCTTACATCTTCGAGACCCGGAGAAAGACTACGGCTTGATGTCATTGGGTCTCCATCTCGATCTCTACACACCCATTCCGGATGCAACTGAGCAGGTGCTCCTTCATGCATACTAGAAGCCTGAAATACATTGAACCAAGCATGAAGTTCAAGACCTTTATTGTGAGCAGCATCAATAGCATATTGTAGTGGATCGAATCCTGGATATTGATAACCGGCGTAATATCCCCAAGGTTCATAGCTAGAGTTATAGTAAGTGGTACCACTTTGTCTAACTTGAAAAAAAACGGCAGTCATGTTAGCAATCGCGTGATTATCCATGATCTCATCTATACGAGCCATGGTCTGTTCAGCATTTTGTGAGGAATTAATATATTCCCATGTTATCACCCAAGTTGCCCTAAACTCTTTATTTAGAGGCATCGCATTTGCCAAAATGGTCAACGTTGAAAAAAATAATATCTTATATCTAATTTTGGTCATACACTTTTTAATAAGTTTAAATTAGGTATTAAAAATCAATACCGTTAATCTAATTACAAGTTTAAAAATATTGGCTTAGGAAAATTATGTTTATCAGAGTTTCAAAAAGAAAACTTTTTCCATTAATTCTATTTTTTAATATGCTCTTGTCTAGCAACCATCTTATTTCTCAGGTAGATGAAATAGGATCTCAGCGAGCCTTTTTTTTCATGCATACATCACCAGACAGGTCTACTCTAGCACTCACAAATTCTAATTATACCAGCTTAGATATTATTGAGGCCAAAGGTTCTATTATGGTAGATATTCCAAATATTAATTCCTTCCAATGCAAGTGGTCTCCAGATAGTAAAAAGCTTATGGTAATGAGATCTGTCTATGAAACAAAAAGAAGAGAGAATGGTTTAATAGTGATCAATAAGATGGGAGCTATTGATCATACGGTGATTGAACTCACTGATCAAAATATATATCCAATTGGCTGGACGGGAAATAATACCATTCACTATCTGTTAGATAGTGAATTGATGACCCAAAATATCAAAGGATCTAAAAATGAGTGGGATATGCCACTCATCTATGCTTTAAAAAATAAATTATATAAAAAGACCGGTGATCTTGATACTAGTCTATTGTACGAAGCAAATGATATGATCCTAAATCTGTCCTACTCTTCCGATGCCAGATTAATTACTTTTGAAGTATATGGAAATAATACGATTATCATCAAAAATAGTGATACCGTAATAGATGATATTGGGAATGGGAATGCACCTAAGGTCTCACCAGATGGCAATATGGTTATTTTCATGGTACTGGAAGATGATGGTTATCAGATCACATCAGGAGATATTTACTTATGGGATTCAAAAACTGGAAATATAGATCCAGTTGCAAATGATCCAGAAAAAATAGAAATGAATCCCATATGGATTAGCGATCATTCCTTCTTTTATATTGATCTGAACGACGGGTCCGTAAATGAGATGGAATTAGAAGAACATTGATGCAATATATAAAATATTTCTTTTTGATAGTGTCCATATATAATGCTCAGGTTACTGGTCTCGCTGGGTGGGATCTGTTTATTGATCCTGGTCATAGTCAGGATGAGAATATGGGAATAAACGGATACTCTGAAGCTAAGGAAGTATTACAGGTAGGTTTAGAACTTAGGGATATACTTAATTCACAGTCTGACATAGATACGGTATACATTTCTAGAACTAATGATAATCAAAGTGTATCCTTATATCAGCGCACGAATTATGCTAATACTGTTGGAGCATCCTGGTATCATTCTATCCATAGTGATGCCAGTTCAAATACTAATACGAACAGAACGCTATTATTGTGGGGACAACTAAATAATGGTAATCCTGATCCACCTGTTGGTGGAGAAGATATGAGTTCTTTTATGCTCGATATCCTAACTCAAGGAATGAGGATAGAGACAACAGGCTCCTGGGGAGATTGCAGTTTTTATACATGGAGTGATTATTGCGCCAATTCTGGTGGGCCGTATCTTTATGTTAATCGAAATACAAACATGCCTTCAGAACTAAGCGAGGAAGGGCACCATACAAACCCAGCGCAAAATCAATTAGTAATGAATGCAGAATATAAAAGAATGTTGGCATATTTATTTTTCTATTCCATTCTTGATTATCATGAAATTGATAGACCCTTTGTAGGACAATTAGCTGGGCAAATATTGGATATAGAATCACAAGAGCCGATCAATGGCTCTACCGTACAAAGCGATGAATATGTATATATCACTGACACCTATAATTCATTATTCCATCAATTTTCAAATGATGAACAGGAATTGAGAAATGGATTCTACTGGTTTGAGGGATTATCTGATTCGACCTATGAAGTAATCGTTTCTGCGCCTGGATATTATAGTGACACTACTCAGGTGTCCATTCTGGATACATTTATTACATTCCATGATGTTGAATTATTATCAAGCCAACCACCTATAGTCATGGAAACGGTTCCTGTTGAAGGAGATTCTCTTTTTCCTGCATGGGATCCAATTGAGATTCAATTTAGTAGACCTATGGATACTGCCTCAGTTATTGCTTCTATTGTTATGAGTCCTGCTACCGACCTTGAAGGGTATTATTGGTATGATGATCAAACGCTTATTCTTACACCTGACCCTTTATTATTTGAGACGAATTATACATTAACAATATTTGATGAGGCACGCGACGTATATGGACATTTTATGGATGGTGATCAGAATGGCGAAGAAGGAGGGGATTTTCATTTGCTTTTTAAAACTGGACCAGCAGATATGGTTCCGCCAGAAATAGAAAATATCTTTCCCCCAAGTGTTGCTACGAATGTTGAGATCTTTCCTATTATTAATATACAATTTGATGAGACATTAGATACCAGTATCGATCTGTTAGATTACTTTTTACTAGAACGGTTTCAAGATCATACATCAGTTTCAGGAGATATGGTTTATTATCCTGTAGGTGAAAAAAGTTCAATATGTTATTTCCCTGATCAGAATCTGTATCCTAACGAAGTATATGTAACAAGGTTATATTCTGGAATAACAGACATTTTTGATAATGTGATCGAAATAGATCAGTCATTTAGTTTCCAAACACGAAATTTTGATATTGAAATAAATGAGATCGATAATCTAGAGCAGGGTATTAGTGCAAATTGGTGGGGACCTCAGTCATCAGGAAGTACCACAGGTATTATCCCAGATAGTACTTGGATGCAACCCAATTCACAAATTTTGAGCTTATTATATGAGAGTAGTCAATCCATGGAAATTTCATATGGGTGGGATCTTTCTGATAATGATTGGCTTATAAGGGTTTATTTAAGTGGTGGTCCACCTAGAGATGTTATTTTTAATGACTCAGAGACAATGCAGGCTTATGTGTTTGGTGATGGTTCTGGAAATAAGTTTAGATTCTGTGTTGATGATAACCTACCATCTACAAGTAGTTCAAATCATGAGGTCAGCCCTTGGTATACTATTGATTGGGTTGGTTGGAAACTGATTTCTTGGGATATGGATATTGATGGTACAGGAGAATGGATCGGCGATGGTAATTTAAACGGAAATATGAGATTTGATAGTTTCCAGTTGAGCTTTACAGAGGGCCAATCACAATTTGGAAGTATCTATATCGACGATCTTAGTATAATCAATAATATAGATCTCTCTACTACAGGTGTTAATGACCATCCTTCACAAATAAGCCTTGGCAAGAATTTTCCTAATCCTTTTAATATGTCAACAGAAATATCATTTACCGTCGATAAAGAGCGAACTGTTCAGTTGTTCATTTACGATCTTATTGGAAATAAGATTACAGAGCTTGTAAAAGATACCTTTATTCCTGGTCGACATAGAATTCGATGGAATGGGACAAATCAATACGGTAATGATGTATCGTCTGGTATATACATATATACTATCGTATCAAATGATCATAAAGAATCAAGACGTATGATATTAATAAAATAACTATATACTAAAAAATAGGAGTAGGTTATTCACTGGGTAGATAGTTTAATAATATTGATATTTTTAGCAGGACTTATTGGTTTTGGGTGGTACCAGAGTCTTCAAAATAAGACAACATCAGATTACTTCTTAGGTAATAAAAGTCTACCTTGGGTCGTTGCCATGTTTTCTATTGTTGCAACAGAAACATCAGTACTTACCTTCATCAGTATCCCTGGTATTGCTTACCGAGGAAATTGGTTCTTTCTGCAACTAGCATTTGGATATATCTTAGGCAGGATACTGGTATCTATCTTTTTTCTTCCAAAATATTTTTCATCAGGTATTACATCTATTTATGAGATATTAGGAGAAAGATTTGATAAGGATATCCAAAAAATAGCATCAGGCGTTTTTCTTTTGACGCGTATTCTTGCTGATGGCATCAGATTTTTAGCTACCGCAGTAATTGTACAAGTTGTTACAGGGTGGTCGCTTCCTGTTTCAGTTCTTTTAATTGGAGTTGTAACGCTGATCTATTCAGCGCTGGGAGGTATCAGGACAATTGTATGGGTAGATAGTTTTCAATTTGTCCTATATCTTTTGGGAGGTCTGACTTCCATTATATATATTCTCCTTCATTCAGATAACTCTGCCCTAGCTATGCTCTCAGACCTAAATGGAGCTGGAAAAACAAAGATCTTTAATTTTTCTGGTGAATTATTCAAAGACCCCTATTTTTTCATAAGTGCAGTGATTGGAGGTATGTTCCTTTCTTTTTCATCACATGGTGTTGATCATATGATGGTTCAGAGGGTGCTAGGAACAAAAGATCTAAGGTCAGGACAAAAAGCCATGATCGGAAGTGGCATATTTGTCATGCTCCAATTTGGAATATTCTTACTAGCTGGCTCACTTATATTCCATTTTTTTGATGGTATACCATTACAAAAAGATAGAGAATTTTCTAGCTTTATCGTAGATCATTTACCGATAGGTCTCCGTGGATTATTACTTGCTGGTATATTTTCGGCAGCCATGTCAACTCTTAGCTCTTCTATCAATTCTTTGGCATCTTCAACCATTGTCGATTGGTTTGGCGGAAGGTCATCAATAAAAACCTCAAGAATCGTCAGTTTATTCTGGGCATCAGTTCTTATTAGCATTGCACTTATTTTTGATGAGAGTGATTCGGCAATAGTAATTATTGGTCTGCAGATCGCATCCTTTACATATGGCGGTCTACTTGGGTTATTTTTATTGACCAAGATAAATAGAAAGTTCAACTCAATAAGTTTAATCACTGGATTGATATCAAGCTTTTTGATAGTATTTTATTTAAAGCAAGTGGGTTTGGCCTGGACCTGGTTCATAATGATATCAGTGGTGGTGAATATATGTGTTACTATTTTTATCGATCTTTTTATTAAAAACCTTTACTCCAGAACTTTTATTTTCTTCATTCTTACAATTACTTTCATCCTAGGAACCATTTCATTTTTCAAATCTTCAGTAGAGCATGACAAATCTATAGATTCCAAGATACTAACAGACCTACTACATAAGCTTGATGATAAATATCATACTATTATAACTCAGCCTGAAAGATATAGAGCTCAAATTATTTATACACAAATTGATAGAGATATCAATAACCTTCCAAAATTTACTGAGCATACATTCGGATTCAATCCTAACAGTTATTTCTATCCTGCGAGTACGATCAAATTACCCTTAGCGGCTCTTGCACTTGAAAAACTGAATACAATAGAGAATATAGATAAAGATACGCACCTTAATATTTTACCAGGACCAGATAAATTAACTGGTGTTATAAACGACTCGTCGTCAGAGGATGGTTATGCAACCATAGGTCATTATATACATAAATTGCTCATCATATCAGATAACGAATCATATAACAGACTTTATGAATTCCTAGGACGTGACCATATTAATCGACGACTATGGGAACTTGGTCATATGCAAACACGAATCAGACACAGACTTAATTCACATCTTTCAATTAATGAAAATAGATATACAAATGGATTTCAATTCTATAAAGATTCCTTAATGGTTTATGAACAATCCAGGCAAATTTCAGACCTGCATCTTGACATCCCTTTCAATGATTATTTGATTGGTGATTCTCATTATTTTAAGAATAAAAAATTCGACAGACCCATGGATTTTTCTAATAAGAATTTCATGAACTTGCTTGATCAACATCACTTTTTAATCAAACTTATGTTCCCTGAGATATCAAACTCAAAAAGCCAACTCAACCTTACAAGATCAGATTATGCTTTTATCAGAGATAAGATGTCAGCTTTACCAAGAGAGAGTGAGTCCCCAAGGTATGATGAAAGCTATTATGATAGTTATTGTAAGTTCTTTTTATATGGCAACAGTAGAGAAGCGATACCTGATCAAGTAAGTATATTTAATAAATCCGGATTGGCATATGGTTTTCTTTTAGATAATGCATATATTGTGGATATCGAGAATAAGATCGAATTTTTTCTAAGCGCAGTTGTATATGGGAATAGTAATGGAATATTAAATGATGATTCATATGATTATGATTCCCTTACCATTCCATTTTTGGCTGATTTAGGCAAGACTGTTTATGAATATGAATTGGAAAGGAATAAAGAGTTTGAGCCAGACTTCACTTATTTAAGCAAACTTGAATCATTATAACTCAATGATCTTGAATATTTTATGAAAAAGAATATACCACCTAGTTTATTATTTATTTTCAGCGTGCTATCAACAGTTTTTGTTCTTTCATGCGAAGATAATGATAAAATAGCAAATAGTGATCAGGATCAGGACACAATCGCCATTGTTGATACAGTTCGATTTGGAGACCTGACTACCCTTTTTGAAAATAGATGTTATCACTGTCATAGTGAACCAGAATATAGCTTTTACGCTCTTAACTTGGATACTTACGAGAATACAATGTTAGGCAGTCAGCATGGTCCTATTGTTGTACCATTTGAACCAGAACAGAGTCTCTTATACACCAAGTGTTCTGGAGAACATACTGAAGGTGAAAGAATGCCTCAAGATGACCTGAACTTTTTTGATGATAAGCCTGAAAAGCTCCAATTGATTTATGATTGGATCCATTTTGGGTGTTTAGAATAAGATAGAAAACTTAATTCTATTGATATAGAATACGTCTTATAAAAAGAAATGACTTTAATCTTCCAGAGTTAAAATTTGGAGATGATTCATCAAGTGAGTTTATATCGACTCTACCACCTTGATGTATAAAATCCTTTTGACCCAGGCTGATACCAACATGAGTTACTCTATTTTTCC
>CETH01443619.1_pt1 | contig 10426 bp, 6 predicted proteins | sample 361461 | NCBI WGS metagenome assembly CETH01 (sample SAMEA2622695, study PRJEB7988) | marine metagenome | isolation source: saline water (ENVO:00002010), including
AGTTAAATTTATATACGTGTAGTGTTAACTTAAAAATATTAAAAGCTCTACAAATTTTATCTTTAAATAGAAAAAATTTGCTAAGTCTTCTTTTTAAAATATCTACACCTAGTACTATCATAAAGGATGTAAAATAGGTTGAATTAGTAAATATTTTTCAAATAATTTTAGCTAATGAAAGTTTCCAATATATCTAAAAACTATTCACAATCAATTAGTCATCACATTAATCTCGATTTTAGTTCAGATCAAATTTGGAATATCATCTCTAAAGAATCAAATTTAGAGCTTTTCCACCCATTCTGTAAAAAAAACCCTGCTATTACTTGGAAAAATGACTGCCATCAAGATGAAATTCATTATATAAATGGATTTATTTTAGAGAGAGAATTTGTATTATGGAAAAAGAACGTAGGGTACGATCTAGTTATTGGAAACAAAAAGCACAATAAGTCTTTTGTTTCATGGAGAATAATAAATAACAAAAAAAAAGCAAAACTATCTATAGCAATTTATCCATATATATTTAATATGAAACCTAATTTGAAAGATAGATTTTTATTCGAGGTATTTGTGAGATACCAATTAAAATCTTATTTAAAATCAGTGCTCAGCGGATTTAAATGGCATCTTGAAAATAACAAGCCAACACCAAAAAACCATTTTGGTTCTCATAAATGGTTCTCTAAAAATAAAGGATAAATACTATGAGAAAATTTTATATAATTTTGGCATTTTTAGGTATAATTCTTCCATATTCTGCAATGTTATCATCAATATTAGTTGATCAATATTCTGTAAGACAATTTTTTTCAGCATGGTTTGAGAATAATGCTGTTAAAATGATCGCGGCTGATTTGGGTGTTGCAGGAATAACGTTTTCAGCATTTATAATTTTTAATTTTAAAAAAGGACAAGGCCCTCATCCTTTAAAATATTTTTTAATGATGTTTGGTGTTGGGTTATCGCTGGCCATGCCAATGTATTTTTTAAATACAATAAAGAACTAATACTAGAAATGAATTCCAATCGATAATCTTTGCACATCTCTAAGCTTACCGAATTCAGAGTAGGAATAATCAAGCTTTATTTGAGTTGACGAACCAGCAAGTCTGTAATTAAAACCAGATCCAAAAGTTAGTCCTTCTTCAGTATCTTCTCTGAACAGGGTACTAAACCCTCCTCTCAAAAAAAACATTTCGCGCGAAGAAAATTCAAGACCAAAATTTATCCATTCAACATTATCATTTGGATGTAATGCATCAATTGCAAAGGTTATGCGGGAAAAATCTGTATTAATTATTTCTCCTGAAAGGCCTACTCTAAAAATCAAAGGAAGGGGAAATTTGTCAGTTTCATACATAGCATTTACAAACTCAACATTCCCTTCATTAATGGGGTCGGGGTCAACGCTGAATTTTTGATCTCTACCAGTCATCTGCATATCAGGACCATAGTTTGAAAGGCTAGCGCCAAGTCTTATATCTTTGAAAGGAGTGGTGAAAAGTGCGCCAAGGTCAGCAGCAATCGAATTGGCGTTTGCATGCCAAATATTTTGTCTAATGTATTTTAAATTTCCTCCTATTGAGAATTTGCTTGTTAATCTTCTTGCATAGCTAACATTTATCGCTAAATCATTTGCATCAAAAAATTCACCGGTTCCATTTGGTTTCTCAACAGTTCTTACCACATCCTCCGGAGTGGAGAGGTTTGTCATGCTAAGACCTATTACACCAGCTTGTCCAAGTTTTAGACCAACAGCTGTATAGTTAAACTTTATACCAGCTATCCAATCAGAGCTTATAAAAACTGCTTCTAGTCTCCTAATAGAAGTCATGCCAGCTGGATTCCAATACATTGAAGATATACCGCCAGACATTGCTGTAAACGCATTTCCCATTGATGCAGCTCTAGCTCCAGTTCCAATTTTAAGGAATTGAGCAGAAGTGGTTCCTGTTTTTGATATACTCTCAGAATTATCTAGCTGAGCAAAACAAACTCCAGTAATTGAGAAGACGTATATTAAGAAACCTTTCATTTAATTATAGCCAGCCTTCCCACAGTGCTTCCTAGTTTACCTGCATCAACGTGATAAACATACACCCCGTATGCTACAGGAAAATTATCTTTTGTGGTTAGGTCCCAAAACTCTAGACCATTTTCTATTGGAGAATTATGATAAATTTCTCTTACTAATTCACCAGTAATTGTGAATATCGATATCTTACAGATAGCTGGTAATTTGTCAAAATAAACTCTTCGCGGTCCTCTATCTCTGGGATTTTGCCTGTCCAGTGGCTCTAATCTGTTTGTGACTACATAAGGATTTGGAACTACTCTTATGTCTTTTAAGCTATTGCTAACTTCCTTCATATCTATTTTTGAAGCATTCGTTTTATATCTAAATACATCTTTTTCATTAAAGGGCCTATTTGTTGCTATATAAAAAATATCCCCCTCAACAGGATTAGTTGTTTGTTTACCTGAAGTTTCATTGAACGTTATTTGCCATGAGACATTAATGCCCGCTCCTGGCTCAACAATCACAATGTCTTCTCCAAGGTCCCATGTTCCATTTCTTATTTTGTAGTCAAGCACAGCGATATTTTTCTTAAATGGAAGCCTTCCTGGTGTAACATCCCATATTTGAAAAGGGGCAGTAGCTGTGCCCAATACACTGGTATCTGCAATGTTATCGTACCATCTTATTTCATAGTCTGAGGCTCGCATGTTTACAGGTGAACTATTGTAAGGTTTTACAACAGCTTCGTAGTTTCCAGAGCTTCCATCTTGCCACTTTGTCTTTTTCGTATTTAGTTCAAGATTATCATTTTTTGCGTAAATTTTTAATCCATCAATGACAGGATTAGTTTCTTCAAGATTAAGATTTTTGCTATCCCAAAGCGGAAAATGTGTATATGAAATTTTAATTTCATCACCTTCAGAAATCTGACTTAATAAACCAGAGGACACAACAATTTGCCCTGCTTCAGCAAATAGATTGAAATCTCTGCCTTCTTCCATTGGTTTATTGTCTAATGTTAGAACAAAGCTGTTTACATTGATACGATTCCTTTTTAATGTAATGTAAACATCTTTTTTTACTTTCCTTTTTTCAATAATAGGTTTTAAGTCTTCAATTGAATAACGGAGAGGGTTTGATTTAAAAGTAATTTCAAAGCTATTTGAATCTTGTACAGCTCGCGGATCAAGGAGCTCTAATTCAAAATTACCTGTACCGGATCCACCAATGTGCTCAAGAAATGTTAGAGAATCAATCATTTCCCATTTTCCAGCTTTGTATCCAGATGCAGGTGTACTTGGTATGACACTTGCAGTATTAATATCTAAGAATATTTCATTGGTTTCTGGATTAAGAGTAATTGTCTTAGATGATTCGCTTGGACCAATATTCATTGCTTTTGTTCCATGGTCGTAAGACGCTATAGCATAGTAGTATCTTTGTCCATTAATTACGTTGTTTGAATCTATAAATGAATGCACCAAGCCAGTATTGTTACCAAGATGATAAGATATTCCTCTACCTGTATATGGAATGCTGCTGGGACCTTGATAATCATTTATTAGATCAAACTTAGCCCAGCCTCCAGTAACTGTCTTAAGCGGTTCAAATAAAAATCTTGATCCATTAATGTCAGTTATATTTTGCTGATCTAAAAAACTTGGATCGGTGCTTCGGTAGATTACATACCCTTCAAAGTCATATTCGTCTGAAATTGGGTCGTATGAGGATTCTGCAATATCATCCCAAAACAGAGTAACCTTTTGATCGCCTGGCACAGCAGTAAGATTAGGCTTATTAGGTGGTTTAGCAAATTGATAGTTTGTCTCATAAATTTGCCTAGCGGTTTTAGCGTTAAGAGTTAAATCATCAAAACTATCCCCTACTAAAAGTGCGATTGAAAATCTTCTTGCTTCGCCAGCTTTTAAAGGAAATTTTCCAGATCCATAAAGAAAAATATTGTCACCAGCAACATCTGAATTCAAAGAATCAAATTCTCCAGGGTTCATATAGCTAGTGTAGATGAAATCGTCTTTCGAGATACGATTATTTCCTCCAAAGTTTGGCGCTGCAAAACTTGTTAAGCCCAGCATATCAGATTCATCTAAATCTGTCCATTCAAAATTTGGCTCACCTGGCTGTCGAATGTCGAAGGCATTTCCAGCAGTAGGTAAGCCATCGTTTTCGCCTAAATCTCCTGTATTTGGAATTCCATCAACACCAACATCATGTTTGCTCGCATCCCAGTCACCATCATCATCAATTCCATTATTTCTGCTCTCGTCGACCATTCCATCGTTATCATTGTCTTTTTGATCGTATGGATTACCAGGACTTTCAAGAAAAATATAACCAAAATACCCCGGAACTCTTCCAGAAACATCAGACCTACCATCTTCATCCCAAGCGTAGACCATGTTCAAATCTCTATCGAAATATGATAAATCATCTTGCCAATTTGAGGGACCACCAATGTGAGGGTCACCCCACATTCCAAAAATAACATCATCCAAATCTTTTTCGCTTTTGTTGGTTACTTTGTAAATAAGAAAAATAACATCCTCTGCAAGAGGATTTGACCATTGATAGTATCTGGACTCAATTTCAATTCCCAGCCCCATCCTTGTTGAGTCGTTAGGAAATGGATAATATTTAAATTCTTTATTTGACCGGTCGTCCACAACAAAAAATGATTCAAGATCAGAATTTGATGAACCTTGTCGCAATGCTCCAGGCCATACATAACTCTTAAGATTGGGATTGTACCACCCTTCCGGCCAACTGTCAGGTTTACCATCACCACTTCTATCCACATCATTAGAGGTTGGAATTCTGGTGCTATTAGGATCTCCATACGGAACCCCTTGCTCATTATATGCTAAGGGCTCCCATCCATAAAATGTTTTTCCGTCTGGCGATATTTCTCCGCCTAGCGACACCAGTCCATCACTAATTACTCTAGCAAGCCAAATTGGATTACCATTTGAATCTAGAACCGGATCCCCATTACTATCAATTTTTGGATATGCATCTTGGTGGCTTCCAGCCGGAACAGGCACAACGGCTCCAATGAAAGGCCCAAATTCATAGCCATACCCTAGCCCTTCCCAAACAATGTCTGTCACTCTATTTCCTGGACTTGAAATAGATCCATAGTTCCATATCTCAGTGGTTATTTTATTACCATTTAAAATTGCTTTTTGTCGTCTTAATATTCCATCATTAAGTCTTGATCTTTTTTCTATGAGGTTATTACGCCATTTATAAAAATATTCATGCTCAGTAGAATTCCAGTTTTTCTCAGGACCAGCTTTTTTCCAATCTTTTGAAAAACGTTTAATATTATTTGATTGACCGTTAATTGCTACAGTGATGAGAACTAGAAAAATGAGGGATTTTTGCATTTTATGTAAGATCATTAAAAATCTATGGATAAGCCAATGTTAATAGAGCGCGGTGAAGTGTAATAATGTGGTCTCAATTGGTATTCTGACCATTCATGAACACCGCTTTCACCATAATGGTTTTTGAAGCCTTGTGTTTCTTGGGTTGATTGATAAACATATGTATACCCTGCACGGCCTGTATCATTAAATACATATCTCTCATTTCTTCTATCGAGTAAGTTATATATCTTCATGAAAAATAGATAATTCAAGTTCCTTACTTTTAAATTTTTGTGAATTCGCATATCGATGCGCCATTGCCAAGGCTTTCTGCTGCTATTCGGCTGCGGAATATAATTAGCATCAGGTATGTTTGGCGTGTAGGGCCAACCGCTTGATAATTTACTAATCACGCCAACATTCCAATTGCGAGGGTCACCAATTGATATGTTTGTATTTAAGATATGACGCTGGTCCCAAGCAAGCGGGACGATTCTCTTTTCATCTTGCTCGCCGGATAGTGCGTTGTAATAAAATGAACCCGGAGTTACACTATTTCCTTCTGTCACTTGGTATGTGTAATCGACAAAAGCTGAGGTTTTAGAAATGGGATCATACCTCTTAGTGAAACTAAACGTGTAGCCTTTAACATTTCCATAATCTTTGTTCATATAAATAGAATAATTTGAGGGACCATATTTTTCGGATTCGTATCTTATGGATTGCAGGGCTAGTAAATCACGTATATCCTTATAGAAGGCGCTCATTTCTATCGCTGTAATTTTACCAATTTGCTGCTGAAGTCCGAATTCGTAAAGTACGGTTTTTTCAGGTTTTAGATTTGCATAGCCAATTGTGGGAGCTAAACCAGCCCCAAATATACTTCTTTTGTAGAGCCTTCTAAGCGTTGGCATTTGGTAGAAATGTCCATAGGAAAAATGCAATATGCCTTGATCTGTAATCGGAAATGCAACACCTGCGCGCGGAGAAACCATTATCTTTTTTTCTGCTTTTTTACTTTCCCCTTCTGGATTTAGAAAATTAACTATATAGTTTTCATCTGGATCAAATTGATCATACCTTATTCCTATATTTGTAATAAAATTATCGTATTCGATTTTATCTTGGATATATCCTGATAAAAACACGGATTTATTGTTGTAGTGGCTATGCGATGGAGAGTCATTCTCTGGTAGAATTGTAGGTATTCTGTATTCCTGATTGTCAAAAAGAATTGAGAAGTTTCGTTCGTCAAGATTATCAGATCTATAATTGATTCCAGTCTTAATCTCATGCCTGTTGTTTATTTGACTAGTAAAGTCAAATTTAAAAGAAAGAGAATTAGACTTTCTGTAGGAGTGTCCCCTTTTAGATCCTCCAAATAAGAAAGTAGGGGAGGAAGGGGAGCCTTTTATTCTTGAACTAGGAGCGTATTCGTGCTCATTAAGAATCCAATACTTTGAAGAATCTTCAAAATAATTATGCAAAACATACTTATTTGAGCCAAAGCGTTCAGCTTCATTTTGGTCCATAGATGAAGATAAATCAATAGGTTTAAATTGGTAGCTCATGAAATTTGTGTTTGAAAGTGAGACATTTGCTTCATAAAAATTTCGCGCATTCAATGCGTGATTTAATTTTAAAGAATAATTATTGTTGGCAGATAAAGACGTTGAAGTGCCATCGGGATTATATTTAAAGGCGTGTGAGTATGATTTTGACTCTCCTCCTGAATGCAACAATTGAAGAGATAGCTTCATTAGCGGGTTGACCTTGTAAGTAAACTTACCCATTAGGTTGACATTATTGCTTGGTGACATTGGGACAAAGCTACTATCACCATTCATTTCGATATACCAATTTTCGTCGTCCCTAAAATCTGCAGAGTCCCCAACTGTATGTTCTCTTACACCGTAAAAATATCCTTCACTGTCGCTCAAGCGGGCACTTAAGTTAAATGTGAATTGATCCCTGTTTCTTATAAATGGCATTGGTCCATTTATTGTGCCTTCAAAAACCTTGTTCGTGAAAAGATTAAAATTATCAATGTTGGTGAATATTTTTGAATCATCAGATTGATGATCCCCAGATTGATAAGACAAACTCCCATGGTAGTCTTTTCCGCCATCTTTAACTTGAAGATTAACTATACCGCTCATTGCATTCCCATATTCCGCGTTAAATGCACCTGACACTACTTTCATTTCTTCTAGTGCTTTGTTTGAAATATTGACAGCTAATCCATTTGTAAAGAAAGGATTAGCAACAGATACTCCATCAATATAATAGCCGACTTCGTTTGATCTTCCGCCCCTTATATGTAATTCTCCACCTGCGCCTTGATTCACTCCAGCTTGTGTGGTTAAGACACCAAGAAAAGATTCAACAGGCATAATTTTTATCTCATCAGATGTGGTAATTTTTTGTGAAGCCGTCAAATCTTTATAGACCAAAGGTCGATCAGCTAAAACCACCACTTCTTCACCTTCAATTACAGCTTCTTTTAATTCAAAATTTTGATAGGTGGTTCGATCTAAATTTACTCTCAAGTCATTTATTTTATATGAAGTGTAACCAATGTAGGTGGCACGGAGTGTATAATTTCCAGGAGGTATATTCATAATAACGTATTCACCTTCTGAATTTGTAGCAGAACCATAGGAAGTTCCATCAAGAAATACATTTACACCAGCTAGTGGCTCGCCTGTAGCTGAGTTTGTAATCTTGCCAGAAATTTTACCAGTATTAGCAAATACCAGTGTAGTCATTAAAACAAATAATATATTTTTTTTAATCAAGATAGGTACTTTAAAATTCGAGTATCATGTTTTTCATTAATAATAAAAAACTAAATTTAAATGAAAGTCAACTAAGAAAGAAACCTTTTGAATTATTTTTGCAAATATTTTGCTTTAGATTTTGTTTATTCTTATAATCATAATAGATATTAATAAATTAATATTAAAATTTATTTCAACTAATATTTAAATGATTAATCACAAAAAGAGAGTAAGCTAATGAAATCAATCGTTAAAAATATATTTATAGTATTTTCAGTTATATCTTTGGCTCTCGCCCAAGATTTTAAGCCACATAGCCTTTTTGATAGCGACCTAGGTAATGCAGCTACATGGGGTACATCTACAGGTCCTAGAGGCATATGGAGTGGATCGGATTTAGATAAAGATGGTAGAATGGAAATATTTGCAACAGATTATAATAACGGATCCGTACATGCGTTTGAGTGGTATTTCGGTGATACCCTAGTTCATGTTTGGACAGGATCATCTAAGAGCCTTTATGGTTCTACACCAAGGTGGGTTCAAACTGGTGATACAGATGGTGATGGGCTTGGAGAAGTAATTCTCTTTACTGATTATAGTCAAATTGATTCTGTGACTGCTGCTACTGGTAATCCCGTTCCAGACTCTACAGCTGGTTTATGGGTTTTTGAGTGGGACGGCAAAACAGACAATGGATACACAACTACTTGGTCAAGAAACTTATTAACTGCTTTTGCTGATACTTTAGCAAACGCGAGACCTGAACATTTTACCGTAGCTGATATTGATTCAGATGGTAAAGATGAAATTATAATGGCGAGCAATGGCGGAACAAATCCTACATATGGAACCTCATCAACGACCCACTCTGCTTACTCTGAAGATCGATTCATAATAATGGGCGTTGAAGGAGATATAGGGATATTACCATCATTAGTTGAGGAATTTTCAGCCTCTCCTAGGGATGCCAACAAAGATGGTGTTAGAGAAAATAGATTTGGTGGCGGAAGTCCACAGGGTGTTGTTGTTGCTGACACTGACGGCGACGGAAAAAAAGAAGCTGTTTGTTTCTCGTGGAATAATCTTTCATGTTTTATTATTGAGGCCACAGGTCCAAACGCATATACGCAATCAGATACTGGCTATAAATTTGCAGATGTTGATGACTGGACATTAGCTCCAGCAGTAGCCGATGTAAATAGTGATGGAAAAGATGAAGTTTATGTAGGTTCATTTTATAAAGGCATTGTTTATGTAGTAGGTGACAAAGATGGTGATGCTACTACATTTTTAAAGACCGAATATGCAGCAATGGATAGTTTAGCAACATCATGGGATGCAGCTAGGAACAGGGGAAATGTATATGCCCTTGGAGCTGCTGCTCACAACTCTGCCTTTGGTACTCCAGCGGTGTTTGTTGGTCATGGTACAGGGTTTAGAAAGTATGATTTTACAGGAACTGACATTTTTTCACCTGCTAGTTATACTAAAACCGACTATACAAAAGCAACTGGCCATATTGACACTTTACAAACAGGTGGTGTGAATAAAATGTTTGCTGGCTCAAATGTTGATAGAGATAAATATGGTGAAGTTATTTTAGCTTATCAAGGCGTTCAGGATAGTGTTACAGTTAATGGCGTTAAAAGCGCAGCACACAGAACTTTCTTGAGGGTTCTTGAGTGGTCTGGTGAAAGCACAACCTTGAGTGTAGATGAAATTGTTTTAATTACTCCAGAGGATTATAAATTAAATCAAAACTATCCTAACCCATTTAATCCAACTACAAGTATCGAATATACTCTGCCGATAGCAAATAAAATTTCGATTTCGATATACAATCTTATGGGTCAGGAAGTTGCTAATATTTTACCTCTTCAAAACAAGCCAGCCGGAACACACCGAGTTACTTGGAATGGATTGGACAAGCAAGGAAACAAGGTTGCAAGTGGTACATATTTTTATTCCATGCGCTATGGAAACTTTGTGAAAACAAAACAAATGACCCTGATGAAGTAACCTTAAATTGTAAATATCTAAAAAAAGCCCCTTGTTTTTCGAGGGGCTTTTTTATTTCAAAAACGTAACGAAGATCAATAGCTGTAAAAATGCTTAATTGAAGATTATTAATTATGCCAACTAAATCACACCTTTTTATAATTGTTTTTTCTCTTATAGTTAAGTTGCCGGCACAATTTTTAGATGCCGTGGTTCCATTTGAGTTTGACAACGCA
>CETH01184458.1_pt1 | contig 10423 bp, 7 predicted proteins | sample 361461 | NCBI WGS metagenome assembly CETH01 (sample SAMEA2622695, study PRJEB7988) | marine metagenome | isolation source: saline water (ENVO:00002010), including
CCACAGTCTCTGAAGGCACGTTAGAGCCTACCCGACACACCAAGCTCCCTGTGTAGCCAGCAGCAAATGTTCTCGTACCGCACCCGCTTATCGCGTCCAATCCATCAAGGGCAAATGCAATAGTACATCCCTGCAGACATTCCCCAACATTTACTCTTATTTCAGATGTAAAATAAAAAGATTGAGACCTCTGATCGCATCCAATGCATGATAGAACAAAATCAGGCTCCTTTTCCGTACAATAACCCGTCACATTAACACATTCATCTAGGGCGTTATATAATGCTGCAAGGTTATTCGCATTCGAGTTAACCGATCCGGAATCTGTAAAAAAATCACCTGATGCGAAATAGCTGTTACCAGAATAATCATCAGCAATAAATGTACTAGTAATGGTGTCAACATTCAGTGTATCGACATTGAACCTGTTTATATCAGCATAATTAGCATTAACACCATCTGACGTATAGCTATCACTGATGACGTTATTCGATGTGATTAAAGATGCATACAGTTCGTCAGATTGACCACTTTGCATATTTAACTGATTAAAATTACCCCTACGAATTGTCGCTGTATTTACTTCTAGCAATGAAGCTGACGCAATAATTGCATCTAGTTCTTCAGCAGTAAGACTTCCAATTACATCAACATTATCGATAGTTGCGCTGTCTGAAATAACTTCTGCTACAGTGATATCGGTTACCCTGAAGTTAGTCAGTTGTGCGTCAGCATCCTTAATATCAATGTCTACTACATTGATATAATCACTAACTTGCCTATCTACTGAGGCAACATCTATAACGACGGGGCCGGATGTTATAAAACTATCAATGGATGCATTATTATCAACCAAAAAGGCATTGTCGTTCACAATTTCTTGATTGACAGTTAGATTGTTTATAACACCCGTAGCAGACACCAAGCTATCTGAAGCCATTGTAATAGTGTTTAAATCGGTACCGTTCAAACTATTAATCGCGGCATTCTGAATTCGCGCATTATTAGCTGTAAAATTCACCAGTTCTGCAGAGCCTGAAGTAAGATCAGATATTGAAGCATTATCCGATACAACGTTTGTCGAAGTAACACTCGTGGACACTAGCGAGCCTGATTCAAAATTATCAATAGTAGATGAGTTAGTTTCAAAATTCTGAACCGTAATATTCACACCATTTGCATCGTCAAATACTACGTTATCACTGTCCAATTGTGTTATGTTTGCAGTAGCGATACTGGCATCATTTGAAACACCACTTAAAGAAGTCGCGTTTCCAACATTGGCGTCAGTCGAAGTAATGATATTGGATGTCACTCTGTCTATATCACCACTATTGGCATCAATGAGATTTACGTCATTAATATCACTTCCCGCGAAGGTGGCATTTCCACCGACTGTAAGTTCTCCGTTAACATCGACTAGATTTGAGATTATTGTCATATCACCTGAATTGGAAATAATCCTATTCCCATCAATATCTAACTCTGAATTGACAATAGTTCTTTGTGTCTCTAATACATCCGCTATCAAATTTTGAGATGTGATATTTTCGACTTCAAGCGAACCAATATTATCTAAGCGATTTGATCCCCCATCCAAGTTAACTTCCATTTGCATCGCCGAAACATCAGAACTTGCAACGCGTTTAAGTCTGTCACTGAAAATCGATGCTTCTGAGGGAGGCCTAATGGTTGAGGTTGTTACTGACGAAGACTGGGTAGAGTTAACCAACAACTCAGATAATACGGACGCTTCTCTAATGTTATCCATGGTAACAGTGAAACGAAGATTATCGCCGTCTTGGTTATAAGTGATATCACCATTTAATGTAGCGACATCACCAGAAAAGTAATTTGGCAATTCACCTGGTGTACACCATCGTCTGAGATCATTAAAGCAGCTCAATTGAGCTGCTTGAATTTGTTCTACTTGTTGGCTGGTAGACCGAATAAACTCTGAATCAGTATCAATAGATAGAGATTGCGAATAATAATAACCAGTAACTCCCGCAGTAATGACTGTGGCGCCGAGTAAAGGTAGCAAAGCGCTACCCCTTTGCCGCAATAGACTATTCATATTATCTACACCCATCAACTGCAACACATGACTGCCACAAGCTGTTTATGCTGTCATATAATGCTTTGTTTGAATTGACCGAATTACCAGCAGATGTTCTAAAATCACCTGTCGCGTAGTAGTTATTTCCAGTAAAATTACCACCGTTAACTTGGCTCGCATTTACTGTTGTTGCTTCTAAGCTGGCGATGTCATAGGTTGACATTGTGAGGTTGTTGACATAAAGATTCTGGGTGGTGGTGTCGCCAGAAACATTAACGTCATTGGCATTTACGTCACTAGCACTAAATGTACCGGCTACATTAACGTTATCGGCGTCTAAATTATCGATAGTAGAATTTCCAGTGGCTCTAAAATTATTCGCTCTGAAAACATTTACACGCGCATTGTCAAACTGGGCATCGCTAGCAGTTAAACGGTTAGCAACATTCAATGTAGAAAACGTCGCGCTATTACCGTTAAGCGTATCAAAATCGATTCTATTACCAGAGGCGTTTATAAATTGCGCATTTGCTGCAACTAACTCATTGAGTACATTCAAACGGTCAACTGTAGCCATTCTAATAGACGCTTCATCGATATTGGCGTTATTGATATTTGATTGACCGTTAACGCGAAGTACATCAGTGATTAAATTCTGGGTCCGGGTATCTATAGCGGATAAATTCCCAATTACTGCTGTATTAATAGTGCTCGTATTAGAAGTTACGTTGACCAAATTAGCATTTTGAGCAGTTAGACTATCAATGTCTGCAGAATTAATAGTTGCAGTACCTGTGACATCAGCGTTGTTAGTGGTGAAATTGTTACTTGTGAGGTTTGTGATGTTACCACTGTCAGCTGTAAGATTCGTTGTCTGCAAATCATTAATTGTCGCTGTATTAATTACAGATGTGTCTGATACAAAATTATCGATATCTGCGTTGGTCACATTTATAGAGTCACCTACAGCATCTGTAAAAGTCAAATCATCCACATCAAGCGTATTAATCACTGCAGATTGAGAACTAAAATTATCAACGTCTAAGTTATCAGTTGTGAAATTTTGAAAATTACCAGAAACTGCGGTGATTTCATCAGAATTTAGCTCATCAATATCACCCAAAGATGCTGTGATTTGGTCTACTCCCGTAATGTTGCCGCCTAACATTAGGAGGTCACCATCTACAGAAATGTTGTTTGAAATATCAACAGTACCCGCATTGAGACGTAGTGTATTACCTACTGCTTGGATACTATTAGTACCAAATTCCAGCGTATCAACTGTTTGAAGTACATCAATTTCAGCTACATTTGTAGTTATACGATCGGTAACTATATTGTTGGTTTCCAAATCAGAAACATTCAGAATGTCGAAACCATTAATGTCGAGATTAGTTTCCAACTGATTAAGTTCTGGCCTTCCTGCAACAGCTTGACGATGAAGATACTGTGAAGCAATTGTTTCTAATGCGGGGATTGGAACATTATAACTAACGCGATTGGCAACACCTGTTGCATTGGGTGCTTTTTCAGAAAGCGTAAGCGCTGGACCGTTATCCAATGTATCAACTACAAATTGATACCCCCTTCCATTTGGAACACCTTCATATTGCGTTCCGAAAGGGGACTCTAAGGAGCCAGAATATAAACCGAGCGTGGCCAACTCATTAATTGTTGCTGGTGGACGACGGTATTCTAAGTAATATTGGTTATAAGCAAGCTGTAAGTTTTCAATGTCTCTCTCGACTTGTTCGAGATCATTAACATAATTAATTACTTCCTGCTGTTCACCAGCATAGTAAGCCAAGGTACCTAATATAGAAGCAACAACTGCTAACTCTGCTAGTGTAAATCCTTTAGCTTTATTTAGATTTAAAAAACGATTATTTTTCATCGCAGTTCCGCTATGCATATAAATTACTATTAGTGCATTATAACAACTAACGTCATTTGTACAGTTATAAAACTACATAACTATGTATTACCTACAATATGATTCACCAAAGTAGCGTTTCATCTCACTGACGCGAGTTTGATTGTAGGTGCTGCTAGTTGAAGGTTTGTAAGTGAAAGTAACTGTTGAACCGAAGCGAGATGCATTTGTTGCCTGTTCAACAATTTGTTGTGCTACAGAAGAATTAGGGGCAATAGTCGTTAAATAGATTAACGAATCAGATGTACCAGGATCGACTATTTGAGGGGTAAAAATGAGATCTAAATTATTGTAGATAGATTCAGCACTTGAAAGATATCCATCACTAATCAAATCGCTCACTGACGGTGATGGCATTGAGGTCCCGAGATTACAATTAGCAAAATAATAGGTGTTAACTGCTTTAGATAGCACTTCGGCAGACAAAATTACAGTGTCATATGCAACCATATTCATCCTAACTTCATTGTCTCTATTGACGTTCAAATAAAGGATTGAAATGATAAATAGCGCCACTGCAAGTGACGCTAGAGTATACCCTGATTGCTTATTAGGCATTATTAACCAGCTTTAAATACCGCTGTTGCTGTACCAGCAGCATATGTTGCAGATACAGCCCCATTAGCTTCCAGCTCTTCTGAGAAGAAAAGACCGCCTGCATCATCATCAATTTCAGTAAATGTGATGTCAATTTGTCGAGGGTCTGCGCCGTTTACAGTTACCTGAACGTCTCCACCCCATGGGTTAATATCTACACCAGCTGCACCGAAGTCAGTATATTCCTCTGGAACAAGGCCACGGGCGTGTAAAACAGCCATTGAAATACCTGTTTTGTTACCGTTACGGGGACCATATTTGGTGGCCCCTTTTAGTACTGTTTGTGTTTGAGTTAGAGCCGCATCGACCTTTGCGCTGTCTCGCGCTGCAAAAATTTCAGGTAGCGCGACTGCAACTAGAAGACCAATTATTACTAAAACTATCATAACTTCAGCTAGTGTGAAGCCTTTTTGCTTTTTGCTTTGTAAGCGGCGTTGGTGAATGAAAGTATTCATGGTTTATTTCCTTAAATGCGTGAGAAAGATAAAGTTGTTAAAATAAAACCGACTAATAGTAAGAACGTAAGCGATCCTCCAATAAGCCAGCCTAAACCTGCAAGATAAAATGATGATTTCTTTAATGCGAAATCAACCTCTTTGGAAGCGTAATCAGATACAACCATCAAGGATTTCAGTTTTGCTTCGTTACCCGATGCTTTTGAAATTGCACCTAACCTAGACATCAATCGCGGAGGTAATAGACCGACATCTAATACTTCAGGTAATTCAGCGTAACCTACTTTCAAATTGTCTTGCATTTGTTCTGTGTAGTACTGCATGTACTTACACGAATTCTCATGAATAATGCGAATGGCTTTGTAATCACCAGTGTTTGCATTTTTCAAAACTGTAAACATTTTGACAAACCTAAGCGCTTGCAAGCCCTTAAAGATCGACAAGGGAAAATAATCATCCAAAGCGATTCTTATTTCCGACGTATTGTTGTTGAGAAAATAAGTATAAATTTTCCACAAAACTATTGAGAAAGATAATAACCCAATGTTGTCATTTAGCATATAACTTATTTGATATGCATCCTGGGAAATATCAGGCCACTCTGCTACAGGCTTCATTCTTGGGAATTTTAACCAATCTGCTTTTGCAAGTGCCAATAACCCTGTGGTACCGATTCCAGCCATGATTAGTCCAAGCTTAGCCCTGCTTATGATGCCCATTTTAAACACTCTAATCTGCTCAAACTGCTCTGCATATACGGTCAATACTTTTTGTATTCGACCTGTTTTTTCACCGGCGCGGTAAACTTGCAAGGCGTCCTGATCAAACCATTTATTCATCCCATCGCTAACTTCATAACCTTTATTTAAACTATCAAGGATATCTAATGCAACGAGCTTCTTTAGTGGTTTATCATTAGCCTGCTCAACACTCTTGACGATTGCTAAACATGCATCTTTGGCAGAACCTGTCTCGTAAAAACTTGCAAAGTCGATGATAAAATTTAGCTGTTCGTTTTTAGTGAATCTAAGTCTATTCCAATGGTATTTTATGTTCTTAATTTCACCTATAAACTTTGAAAGACCTTGCGATATGAATTTAAGGTCATTCGTGTATTGTGCAAAAAACTGAGAAGCACGTTTCATTAGATTCCTTAACAACTTTTCTGCTCAAATGAGCCCGTTTGGTAATTAAATTCAGCGGTATCGTTGTTGTTTTCATCCCCAAGCGCTTTAAACATTTCCTCTGGATCAACCAACCCACGTTTGACTTTCAAAATCCCCACGTCTTTGATTGACATCCAACCCTTACTTTTCAGATATGGTCGAACCTCGTTAAATCTATTTTTGTCTAACAAATTTCGAACTTTTGAATCGAAAATAACAATCTCTGCAGCTAACTCCACCCCTTTCAAACCCTTCTTTTTACACTTATCACAACCTTTAGGGTTTTTCTTAAAGATATCACCATAAGTAGGATGCTCATGGGGCAGCTTGCAGTGCTGACAAAGCTTAGGTAAAAGACGTTGGCTCAATGTCGCTGAAAATAAGTTTTCTTGAGCCTGGATTTGATACGAGACACCTAGTGCATTAAGTCTAGTTAGGACTGCAAGGGCATCATTTGCGTGCATGGTCGAAACCATCTTGTGACCAGATAGAGATATGTTGATTACATCTTCTGCAACCTCTAGGTCACGAATTTCGGAAATCCCAATTACTTTAGGAAATTGTCGAAGTGTAGACTTCAAATGACGCTTGATGGTTAAACCTTTATCATCTACAACAGGTCTTTGCGTAACATTAGGATGGTTGATGATATATTCAACCGGATCTTCAATTACTACAATTTTCCACTCTTTATCCATTTCTTCGTATAATGCTTTCAAAGTAACAGATTTACCATGGCCAGTTGGCCCAACAATCAAAATGATCCCAGTTGGCGTTTTAAGCAAATATCTAAGCGCCTCAAGCTGACTCGGTTCGAAACCAAGTTGTTCTAGGGAAAAATCATCCGACTGACCCGTTCTAATTATACGAATAGATAACGTATATCCATTATGAGCGTATGTTTTTTCGGCTCTCAGACGAACATTCTCTGATGTCGAGCCTCCGTCTTGTTTTGGTACAGAGACCACTACATTTAAGTTATTAAAGATAATTTGCTCATCTTCTAGAGAGCTGGTCATGTTCTCCGATTCAGTGTTGAACATGGCGTTAATCATCAATTTAGCATTTTCTTGACTCAGAGGTTTTCTAGCCGTCATTTTGCCGCCAACAGCGAATGCATAATAACTAGCTCTAGGGAAATAACAGATATCTACATCACTTGCACTGCTTACAATACCTTCGACAATAATTTCATTGAACATCCTTTTCGCATCGGATAGATCAGTATCGACGCTTTCTACTTCAGAGGCATCAGAAATCTCAGCAACCTTAAGCGTTGATATTTCATTTACTAGCGATTCTTCATCTACGACCTTAATGACAGCTGGCTTAAGCCCAAAGGAACTACTTAATGAACGGATAAATTGAAGGTCAGAACGTTTTTCCTTTTGTGTAACTTCTGTTGTTACTAAGATTGGCGTTTTTGAACTCTCATCGCTTACCAACATTAAACAATAGAAACCTTCATTACCTTCAGCAAAAGTTAAACAATGCCCAACAACCGACTGATGTGCATAATATCCTTGCTGCAAATAATCATCTACACTTTTTAGAGGCTCCATTTCTACTCTTTGTTCATCCTGATAAGTAGATTGTGCTTCATCAAAAGTTAAATCGTTATCTTCAATATTTGGCGTTGATTCGTTCATTGTATACCTTCAGTAACTGGGTTGCGGCTATTAAAAAACAGCTACACACTCATTTTTTTCGCAAAGGAGCACATCGTCAGTAGCGTTAATTTTGACTTTATATCTACCATATAAGACGCTGCCATTTTTGACCTTTAATTTCCTATCTTCAACAGACAAGTATGCCAAATATTCACCCTTTCCTTTTGTCACACCATCTAGCATAAAATCGGTCATTAACGGTCCACTGAACTCATCATCTGATTCATCGACTTTCACGTCCTCATTTACAGAAGACGTGTAATCTTCAATCATAGCATCAAGGCTTTGACTCTCGTTTTTGACACCTGTAAAACCGTCCTTATCATTTGCCTCCAACTTAGAGAGCTTTTGTCTCCACTCAGCTTCTTCAAACCTCAGTTTAGCAATCTCTGTCTTCTTAGCTTGGACATCGAACTCTTTATTAACTCCTGGCAATTGTGCCGTGTAGTTAATCCCTTTAATTGCAGCCTCTTTATCTTGACTTGCATCTACAATATCGGTTACGACATCTTTTAAGGATTTTGCTGATACCACTCTTGGTGAAGGTGCAACAGTAGTAACAATTTTACTTGGCTTATTGGGGTCATCAGATGGAACAAACTCTGCACCAGGTGGAAGCGGCGTACTTGGCATGGCTAGATTTTGGGGAGCCTTATTTCTTTGTGGTTTCTTATCGCTACCAAATGGCAATTCGATCCACCCATTATTGTTGGCAACAAAGCCAAACCCTAACAGAGCTATTAAACCGGCAATTGCTAATTTTTTAGCCTCAGCTTTTTTATCTACAGGTTTCTTTATACTCGCCTTACTCATTCTAATCTTCCCCATGAATTTGAATCTGGAAATTGCCAGTTAACAGTCCATTTTTGTTTACATAATTTGCGTTAACTATCGAAATCGGCATGTTTTTAGTAATTTTTGATAAAACCATTAATTGCGAGACAGGTAGCAGTTGAAAATCGAGGGAAATATTCATTGATTTCCATCCTGCGTCGGCTGACCTAGCTTGAAATCCAGTGAAATTAATATCCATATTGGGTACCAAAAAAGTAACTGAATCACTAAAGAACTCATAAGCTTCTCTAACGTTCCATACGACAACAGAATTTTCCGTATAAATTGGTACATTTAAACCCTGAAAGGTAATGATATTTCCTGTTTCAGAGATATCTAAAATAGCAGGCACCTGCGTGTTTTTTGATACTGTTTCCACAATTGCTCTTAATTCTCTAAGCGAACCTGAGTCATTTCTAACCTGATAGATAACATTAGATTCATTCGAGTGAACAACTCTGGCCACCTCCCACCCCCTTGCGACCTTTTCAAGGATAATGTGATTATTGTAATCCTGAGCAAAACGATTTGATGCCTGCGGTAGAAGTCCTAACATGTGCTTTTTATAGTCTTCTTCTTTATCTACAGTGACATACTGAACGTCCTGTGTAACGTCAGTTTCACCTTCACTGAAAATAAGGAATATACTTACCGATATAGCAATAAGAGGCAGAACCCATCTAAGATAAATTCCCTTTGGCTTAAGCCTATCATCGAAGCTTTCACGACTTACAAACAAACAGTCATCTTTTGGTAAATAAACTTCAGTCAGAGGCTTATTAATTTCGGTGACTTTAATATCCCCAGAATCAAACCCTATTTGCTCCGGGAACGAGATATCTACGCCAGATAATTTAAACGTAAAATTATCGACATTTGGAATAAAGCTAGCGATTTCAGAGAAAATATCATCAATACCACAGATTGTATCGATAACAACTTCACCCCTTTCCAAGGCTACCAATAAGAATTGATCACCAAATTCCTCTCTGAAACCTTGCGACTCAATGTATATAATTGAGTCATTTAGACCATGCTCAATCTGGAATTTAAGCGCAAAATCCCAGAAACTAATGTCACTTCCTGTAGAACGGCAATAACTCGTATAAACCTTATCACCGTCAACATATGGACAGACTAAATCAAAGGGAGTTGTAGCAAATTCAGATTCGATCCCTTTCTTGGCATCAACGACGTCTAATTTCTTTCTTGGTGGTGTGATCTTCCAAATAAGACCATCGATTTTGCGCTTTAATTCGAACACCGTTATCTCCTAATGATTCTCGGTGTGACTAAAATAAGGGTTTCGGTCTCTATATAACGCGCCCCTTTTTCGCCGCCCAGCCCAATAAATCCACCAACATTCTCATTAACTTCTTGTCTTCGACTACCAAGACCACCAAGCAAGAATGATTCGCCATCCTTCAGTGTGAAGTGTTGAGAAAAGTCAGAAGAGGTAGTAGATGGTGTTTGAATTGTGGATGTACCAGAGGATGCAGAAGATATCTCCTGAAGATCTGAGAACGAGTTATCAATCATACCCGTCACCGTCTTAGTATTAAGGTCAATATCAGCTATCGCCCAAAGCTTTAAACCGGTCTTAACAATGCCGGGAATAAGAATGTCAGTTTGACCAACATTGGCTGTAGCTGCAGAGCCTGCACTTGCTAGATAAGACTGGTCAGCACTATCTACAATTTTCGATGCTT
>CETH01174430.1_pt1 | contig 10415 bp, 8 predicted proteins | sample 361461 | NCBI WGS metagenome assembly CETH01 (sample SAMEA2622695, study PRJEB7988) | marine metagenome | isolation source: saline water (ENVO:00002010), including
ATGTTTTTGGTAAACCAATATTATACTATTTATTAGATAATTTAAATTTAAAAAATATTGATTTTGTTTATATTCCTTACAATAATGAATATTTAAAATATAATTTTGAATCTAAATTAAAGAAAGATTATCCAAATATTTGTTTTAAATTCTTTTGCTTAGAAAAAAATACAAGAGGCGCTGCTGAAACTATTAATATAGCGATTAATAATTTAAATGAAAAAGACCAACCTATTTTATGCTTAGATTCAGATAATTTTTATTTATGCGATATTATTAATAAATGGGATGGAAAAAATTGTATTTTTTCATTTAAAGATAAACGGGAAAAACCTATTTTTTCATATATTAAATATAATGAAAATGAAGTTATACTAGATATACAAGAAAAAAACAAAATATCTGATAATGCATGTAGTGGTGCTTATGGTTTTGAATCAATAATACAACTTGAAAAATACACAGAAAAAATTATACAAAATAATATAACACAAAAATCTGAATTTTATACTAGTGGTGTAATTAAACAAATGATTTGTGATGATTTAATATTCAAAAATATTACAATTGATAAAAAATATTTTATTTGCTTAGGTACACCTTTACAATTAAAACTTTTTTATAATAATTATCCCAAAATATCATGTATTAATAATAATAATTTAATACAATCTAAAAGAATTTGTTTTGATTTAGATAACACATTAGTAACGTATCCGATTATAAATGGTGATTATTCTACAGTTAAGCCTATAGAAAAAAATATAAATTTAGTGAGATATCTTAAAAAATTTAATAATACCATTATTATTTACACTGCTAGACGTATGAAAACACATAATGGTAATGTAGGTAAACTTACTGCTGATATTGGTAAAATTACTTTAGATACCTTGGAAAAATTTAATATTCCATATGATGAAATTTATTTTGGAAAACCTTACGCGGATTTTTATATTGATGATTTAGCTATTAATACTGATGAAGATATAGAAAAAAGAATTGGATTTTATAATAATTTAATTGTTCCAAGAAATTTTAATCAAATTGAATCATCTAGTATTAATATTATTACAAAAACTGGTAAAGATTTATCTGGTGAAATATATTATTATAAAAATATACCATTACTAATTAAAGATTTATTTCCATTATTTTTAAATTCTAGTAAAAATATGTATCAAATTGAAAAAATTGAAGGTATTACATTAACAGATATGTATTTATCACAATTGTTAACTGAAGATATTCTTAAACATGTTTTAAGTAGTATTAAACGTATACAAAATGTTCCTATTATTAAAAATCAAGAAATTAACATATATGATAATTATGTAAATAAAATAAAAAAAAGATTTACCCAATATGATTATTCCAAATTTAAAAATTATAAATCTACATATGATTTTTTAATTGAAAATTTAAATTTATATATAAATAAAAACTGTGGTAAAAAAACTATAATACATGGTGACCCTGTTTTTACAAATATATTAATAAATAATTATGGAAAAATAAAATTTATAGATATGCGTGGGAAAATGTCTAATACTTTAACTATTTATGGTGATTGGTTATATGATTGGGCTAAAATATATCAATCATTAATTGGTTATGACATGATATTGTTATCAAAAAATATATCAAAACAATATCAAAATAAAATGATAAAATGCTTTCAAAACTATTTTATTGAAAATTTTTCTATTAATGATTTTAATAATTTAAAATTGATTACAAAAAGTTTATTATTTACATTAATACCTTTACATAACAATGATAAATGCATTGATTATTATAATTTAATTTTTTCAACTTATTTATAAATTTAATTTATTTATATCTAGTTTCCATGGTGTATTACATAAATTTCTATTTTCTGATTTTTTTATATTTTCTCCAATAATAAATTCTACTCTTTTATCATATAAAAATGGTCTAAAAAATGTATTGTAAAAATTATCTTGATGATATGTATTTTGTTTCATTATTTTTATATTTACATCTTTATTACAAAAACATAAATTTATACACCCTGCTCCTATTTCCATTATTATATTTTTACTATTATATATTATATCTAATTTTTCTTTCATTGATAAATCCTCCATAAAAACTTCCTCATAACCATTTTTTATTATATATTCTGATACTTCTTCTATATTTACTAATTTACGACTATTTGTATTTGTTTTTCTACGAGATATATAAATTTTATTAAAATCACGTTTTTCTGGTTTTATATTACAACTTTCAATAAAAAAATCTTTCATTTTACCAGGTATATTAAAACTATGATTAAAATTACCAAAATTTAAATACAAATTTTTTGCTTTTATTGCTTTACATCCTGTTTTAAAATCAAATTCATATATTGATTCTTTTTTAAAATTTGGTATAAAATATAAAACATCAATTATATTTTGTTTTATTCTAGCATTTTTATTTACTATCACCTTTATATTTGCTATTTCTTTATATAAATTATATAATAAAACTAGACCATTTAATTGTTCGTGAAACCAATGACATATATTTTTATCACCATAATGATCTGTCCAAATAAATATATTTTCATAATTTTCTATTACTTCATATTTTTGTGTTGTATCTGGTTTTTTACCTTCTTGTAAGAATATTTTTGGTATTATTATTTTATTCTCCGTCTTTATATATCTTTTTCCTTCTACTCCTACAAAAAAACTATTTTTATATTTTACTGCATTTAAATTATATTTTGATAATACAAATCTTTCCATTAATATATTTAACTTATTAATTTTTAAATAATTTAAATAATAATAAAACTAAATATATACATAATGAGTAATATTATTCAAAGTCTTTGGGTTGGTGGGGAATTAAGTAAAATGGAACAACTATGTGCAAAATCATTTGTTGATAATGGACATACATACCACTTATATACTTATGGTGATGTTAAAAATATACCGGAAGGTGTTATTATTAAAGATGGTAATGAAATAGTAGATAAAAGTGAAATTTTTAGATATAAAAATGGTTCATTATCTGCTTTTTCTAACTATTTTAGATTTAATTTATTACATAAAAAAGGAGGATATTGGGTTGATGCTGATGTTTTATGTGTAAAACCTTTCAAATTTGATAAAGATATTGTTTTTGTTTCTGAACCTATTGGACGATTATATAATTCAACTATGCCTACTTCATGTATTATTAAATTACCTTCAAATAGTGAAATTACTAGTGAAGCTATTAAAATGCAAAAAGAACATAAAAAATTAATTTTATCAGGTAAACTAGAATGGGGTTCTGGACCAGCTACTATTAAACATATTATAAATAAATTTAATTTACAAAAATATATTTTACCTTGGCAAATGATTTGTACTTGTGACTATCAAGCTGTTATTTCTTTAGTTCATCCAAATTCTGGTGTTAAAAGATTTTTTCCTAATGTTATTGAAAAATACAATAAAATTAAAAATGAAACATTTTGTATACATTTATGGAATGAAGGATGGAGAACTTCAAAACTTAAAAAAAATATAAATTATCATCCTGATTCTATTTTTGAACTATTTAAGAAAAAACATAATATTTTATAAATTTATTGTTATTTTTTCTTCTCCTAATGCTGCCCATCCATCTATTGTATTTATTTTATTTATATCATTTCTTAATTCTATATTTAATGGTTTATTGTTTTCGTCAAATATTTCACCTATATATTCATTATCCTTACGTACAATATCTAAATGATCTTTAAATTGTATACCTTCAAAATCTTGTATAACTGTTATTGCATATACATTTTTTTTTTGTTTTTCATATATTTCTTTAAAAATATAATCTTCTATATTTCCTACATGTAATACTAAATCAAATTCTTCTTCTATCACATTTATTTTTTCATGTTCTTCTGCATCATTGTCCAATTTATTACGAATCTCTTGTTGCTCTATAAATTCTTTTTCTTTTTTATCCCATTCATTAATATAATATAAACACCATTCCATTATTTTTAATCTTAATAACTTGTCATTTATACTTTTTGACCCCCATAAACCACATGGAATTACCTTATGTTGATTTGGATTATCTCTAATTATATTTAAATTATATCTTTGGGCCAAAAATTTTTCTATTGCCTTTTGTTCTCTTTCTAATAATCTACTTTCACTATTTCTTGATAAAAATAATTTATTATCATTTTCATATGGCAATATATTTAATATTTTTTTATACCATTCCGGTATATCAACACATGTTTTTATAACACCTCCTTTCTTTTTTATTGTTTTTATCATATTCTTAGTTACATTATCTTTAACCACATAAACGTAACATTTAATATCTGGATATGCTTCTTTATACAATTCTATATTTTTTAAAATACCAATATAACTTATATTTTCCATATCATATAAATAAAAACTTACTATTTTTTCATGATATTTACATAATTTTACTACTTCAGTTTTATTTACATATATTAAACCATGTATGTCTTTATTATAATCTTTTGGAACTATTTGAATATTTCCAAAATCTAATTTATACATTTTATCTGGGTTTAAAAATATTGTTTTTAAACATATTTTTAATATTTCCAAATTATTTTCATAATTTCCAACTATTTCATAGTCCCATATATCACTTTTATTTGTACATAATATTTGCATTTCAGATATTTCCCATGCATTTTCATATTTTGACTTAAAAATTATCATTTTATAAAATACAATATTTATTTTTAAGTTATTACAAAAATAAAAAATAATATTTATATATGAATTTACCAGATGATATTATTAAGGAAATTATATATTTTCTTCCTAATGGGGATGTTTTTAATATGTGTATAATTAATAAACATATTAACAATATATTAGATGATAATATTTTAAGAAATAATATTATTTATAGAGAACATCCATTAATTTTTAATGTTATTGGTAACTTTTGTCATTATTGTAATTTGAGATTAATAATTCTTTGTGATGATGTTATTTTTGGAACTTGTAATCATATTTAATATTATTTATGTACCCAAGGCGGACAGTCTATATAATAACCCAATTTTGCTGGTGCATTTTTTGTATCTAATTTTGTTGGTAAAACTTCTTTATTTAAACCTGGCTTATCTAATAAATCCTTTCTTATATATGTGCATTCAAATACTCCTGGAATTGTTCTATGATTTATATTATACATTATCCAATTATTATTATTTGCATGATAATGAATCAAATAATGTGTTTTATTTATTTTATTTAATGCTGCCCATTTTTGTATTGTATTTGGATAATGAAATTCTATTACCATTTGTTTTATTTTTTTCATTTTTTTTTCACTGAAAGAATTAAATAAATCAAATTCTGACCCTTCAATATCTAACTTCATAAAAATATTATTATATTTTTTAAATGCAAAATCAAAATTCGTTAAATTTTTATTATTTTTTGTACCAACATTTTTTTTTTCATATGTTATATTTGGTTCATTTTTTGTTAATTCAAATCCTGAATCTTCTGTTCCATCAAAACAAAAACATTGTGTATTATATTTTTTAACAAATTCTTTCTCAAAATTTATACTTCCCCCTACACCTCCTGATAATAATACGTCATAACCATCATTTTCCATTAATACATAACCACCGTCGCCTCTACCACCTAATCTATATTTATCTTTACATTCATACATAGTGAATACATTTACCAAATCATCATAATTATTTAAATAATCTTTAAATCCTTGGCCATAATCTACAGCATAGACTCCATGAAATAATTTTCCTGGCATTTAAATTATTATTTTAATATTTCTTTAATACTTTTTTTACCAATATGCACTTTGTTCTACCTTTTCAAATCCTTTGGGCTTTTCCATTTTTTCGGGTCTTGACCAATGTTTATTTATATATAATTGCATTACTTCTTTCCTTTCTCTCAACCATCTCATACCATAAATTCCAAAATACATTTGTAATACACCACCTACGTATATTGCTGATTTACCCATTTCATATATTCTATTTACAACTATATTACCATATCCACCACAACTACATAGAGCTATATCAAATGTATCTTTTATTTTTTCTACTTCTTTTATAAATTTTTCTAATTCTATATAATATTCATCACTTTCATTTACACCTTGTGTTTGAGGTGGTTTTATGAAAACAAATGTACACTCTGGAAATAAATCCACACCATAAATCTTTTCTCTTATATTTATTTTTTTTTTTATTGAATCAATAAAAGGTGATACTATTAATATACGTTTCCCTTTTAATGCATGAGTCCAAGGATTATGAATATAATGAAATATATCCAATATTAATGCATTTACAAATGTTTTTTTTTTAAATTTTTTTGTAACAAAATCATGTGATTCATGAATTCCTGGATATACATTTCCAAAATTATCCCAACAACAATATATTTCACAATTTTCAAAAGCTTTCAAATAATCTTTTGAATACTTTCCTAAGCTATATGTTCCACGAATTTGTATTCCAGCATTATTTTTCATTGTATATAAAAAATTTTTTATACCACTAAAATGTAGTTCATATTCTATTTCTTTTCTTTGTTCGTCAGTTAAATTATTATATGTTCCATCTACTGTTCCATATAACATATTATTTAATTTACCATTTAGTTTATGTGTTAAATACACTACTTTGTTTTCTATACCTGCTATTCTTGGTATTACAAAATTTTCTTTGTTATCTATTTTTTTTTTTAAATATAAAATTAAAAGTTCATTACTATCATAACTCATATTATGTATCATCTGAAAATCATCACACCCATATCTTTGATATATATGTTCTAATGTTGCATATTTTTGAATTAAAAATGTATTTGCCAATGCACGAAATTTTTGACCTTTTGATGGTAAATTTGGTATTAACATTCCCCAAGGTTTATTCACTAACAGGTGAGGTTTATCATTATAATCTCTTTCTTTTGCTTTATGATTATGATATGTTTTTATAAAATAAGGAGCATTATACATTTTATATCCAATAATTAAAAATAAGTATATTAATTTTTGATCGCAACCAGGATAACCAAATTTAAAATTAAATATTTTTGTATTTTTGGGAATAAAATTTGAATGTATTATCCATGTATCTTGACTATCAGCACGCCCATGTCCAAATAATTTACATTTTCTTAAATCTTTATTTAAAGCTTCAAAACGAGTTAAAGCATATATTCCCTTTTCTTTATGTAAGCTTGATTTTAATATATTTCTTATTGTAATATCAAAAAATATATCTGAATTTGCAAATATTATATAACCCTTTATATTATTTTCTTTTGCATAATCAAATACTTTTTTAAATGTTAATCTCTTTTTAATATTTACTTGTTTTATTTTTGATATATCTTCTTTTTTACATTTTTCTATTCCTAATTCTTCATTTGTATATACTTTTTCATTCAATAGATAAATTGTATTTATATTTGAATTACATACATTATAAAATAAACATTTTTGTACTTCTTTTAAACGTATTTTATCTTTTGGAATAAAATACTGTAAAATAAAATTTATTGGTTCTTTATTTTCTTTATCTAATTTATTATCTATATTTGATTCATGTAATAATGTTGTCATTATTAATTATTATATTGTTTTAACTTTAATATAATAATTAATAAAATATTTATACAATTTTTATAGAATGTTTAAAAATATTTTTATATCCTTCTTTCCTTTCTGAATCTTTAAAATTCATATTTGGCATTTTTTTAATAATATTTTTTGGTATTTTTTCTGGAACATTAAAGCTTATATTTTGTAAATAAAATATTCTATCAGTTATTTTTAATAATTCTTGTTTTATATTTTTTATATGTGATAATCCATAACCATGTTTTTTTTCCATTTCTGGTTTATATCTTTTCCAAGAATCAACTTCTGCTACATCTCTATTTGGTCCATGCCAAAAAACTATTATCCATTTACTACCCATTCCATGAAATTGTGAATAATCAATATTAATTCCCTTAAATTTAACTCTAAACCATAAAGCATTATCTTCATAACCCCATGCCCAATAATTTGGAAATCCATTCAACCTTTCAAAATCACCAGCGGTTATTGAAAATAATCCTCCTAAAGCTGTAGATTTTTTTGGATTAGTACCATAAAAATGTTTTATTCTACCATGTGTTGTTTTCCATTTTAATATTCCTTTCTTCCAAAAAACACAATCTACATCGCTAAAAACTAATGTTTTATCTTTATAGGTTTTGGGGTATTTTTTTCTTATATATAAAAATCCCAAATTTTTTAATGCTCCCCTATTAAAAGGTCTTCTATCACATTGATGACTTATTAATATTTGATAATTTAATCCATCTAATATTATTTTATTTTGATTCATAAATAATTCTAATTGAGCTTCTCTATCCCGATAAGGTACGATAAAAAAAATATCTGGTTCACTCATATATATATATATATATTTCACTAATAAGAATATTTTTTTAATATAACGGGAGGTATTAATTTATTTTTGATTTTATCTAACTTTTTATAACATTTATTTATTGTTACTTCGCTTATTTCACTACAATTATTTACATCTTTTTTGGTTATATTTAAATTACATGATTGTGATACAAAATATACTATTCCTGCTGCTACTGAATGTGGAGTATTTTCAGGAATAATATTATTTGATTGTATATTTAATGCTACAAATAAACATACTTGTGTTATTTCCTTATTAATATTTAATCTACTACAATATCTTTCTATAAATGATGTTGGTTTTGTTTTACATAATTTTGTTTTATCATTACTATCAACATTTCTTTCTATATTATTTAGTAATTGCATCGCATTTTTACAACCTTTTGTTGAATCTGAATTATTTAAATGAAATATTGTTGCTATTTCTTTTGATGTCCGAGGATAATTATGAATACGACATGCTAAATAAACTGCTGCTGCTATTATACTGTCCCTATTACATCCACGAAATGTTTTTAATTCTGATAATTTTTTGTGTTGCCTCAATGCTTCATCTACCATTATTTTCGGTATTCCTGAATTTTTTGACATAACTTTTATTCTTTGAAATTCATCATATTGAGATTTCTCTTTATAAGGCATTGATTGCCATTCAGTATACCTTTTTATTTTTTTCATTTCATAACTTGTACTCATACCGCGACATAATACTTTACATCCATATGAGGATTCCTTTAATAATGGATTTATTGGCATACCACATCTTGTTGGATCACGAGAATTATTATCATCTGCGCCATAATATCTCCATTCTGCACCACCATCTAATATATTTTTATAAAGTATTCCACAATTTTCATTACTACAACCCAAAAATCCTTGTTTTGTAAAATATAAACTTGAATTGCATAAATCACAAATATCCTTTTCACCTATTTTACTATCTCTATATAAACATTCCATTTGAGTTGCATCTTTTTTTAATATTTCTGAATCAAATTTATCCCATAATTTTTTATTTGACCTTTTATTTTTTATTTTTTTTGTCCTTTTCTCCCCGTTTTTTTTACTCATGTTATTAATCTAATGTAAATAATATTTGTTTAATTCAATTTTTTAATATATATTTAAATTATATGGGAAATACACAATCTGGAGGAGGATTTTGGAAAAATAGAAAGAAAAAAAAATTTCTTAAAGACATTAAAAAAACTGCAAAAAAAGATATTAATGTTGTTTCCGCTATTGATTCTATAGCCACTAAATTTATTTTACAATCTAATTTTCAGGATATGCTTAAATTACAAGATAAATCTTATTGTGATAAACTTACTATTTTAACTAAAAAAATTATTGAAAAACAATTATCTCCAAGAGAAATATTATATTTAGATTTTAGGACAAAAAAAGGACAAACTGTTAATTTACTTACTAGAGAACATTTTTCCTTTATTGATGGTAATAAATTACCCACTTTTGATATTAATAGTAAAGTTAAAAAAGAAAGAATTTGTATGGGAATTGCTAGATTTTATATTACTTTCTTTCATCTTTTTGCTTCTATTGTTAAAGCTATCAATCCTGTATATACTTATAAAGATTCTACTGGTAAAACTGTTCATATTGATTTATTAGAAAAAATGAACATACCACCAGAATTAAAAAAACAAAGAGAATTATTAGGAATATGTAAACTTAAATATAAAAATCTTACTCCTGTTCAAGATAATGATAATGGCGTTATTGTTGCTCCTAAATTTTGTCAAAAAAAATCACAATCTTTATGTCAACAACCTGGTATTAAAGAATTAAAAAAATTATATTTTGATGAATTTGATTATGACCCAAAAAGTCCTACTTCTGGAACATATTATAGAATGTCTAAAAAAATGAAAGAAAATTATGAAAAAGATGTTAAATTATTTTAT
>CETH01067004.1_pt1 | contig 10413 bp, 10 predicted proteins | sample 361461 | NCBI WGS metagenome assembly CETH01 (sample SAMEA2622695, study PRJEB7988) | marine metagenome | isolation source: saline water (ENVO:00002010), including
AGATCCAAAAATAAGTTTTTTAGAGAGTTATTATAGAAATAATTCTGTGGAAGGAACGCCATTTTTATTTAACTTTCTTCTAAAAATTTTACACCAAATATTTGGTTACAGCCCAAATGTGGGTAGATATTTTTCAAGTACAGTTAGTGTAATAAGTATTTTAACAGTTTTATATCTTTATAAAACTTTTAGAAAAGACAAGTCTTACTTATTTTTACTTTTTTTAATTTCGTTTAATATTTTTTTAATCAAGTTTTCTCAGGAAGCTCGTGTATATTCTTTAATGTTTTTTTTGTGCTCAACTACTTTGATATTCTTTTTTAAATCTTTAAATGAATTTAATTCAAATAAAAAATTTACATTTAATTCTTTGCTCTATACATTTTTTCAAATACTATCTATTTTAAGTCATCCTTTTTCTTTAATTATATTTTTTTCATTAATATTTTACCTTTTTGTTTTATACAAAAGTAAAAAAAAAATTAATACAAATCTTACTAAACCGTTTTTTATTTTAATCTTATTTATATTTTTTTATTTGCCATTCTATATAATTAATACAGAACCATACCCTGGATGGATATCACAACCAGATTTAAAATTTTATACAAATTTTTTCTTCTCAAAATTTTTTGGATCAAGAATCTTGGGTTTTATTCATTTGGTAGTTTTAATAATATTGGCAGTAAAATTTAAATCATTATTTTCTAAAAATAATTCAATCTCTATTTTTATATACATAATCTTTTTTTCCTATTTACTACCAATTGTTTATGGATATATTTATTCTCCGATACTTGCTGATAGATATATAATATTTGTTTTAATACCAATTTTATTTTTAATTACTTATTTAACTTTTCAACTAAAAAATAAAACTATTAGATATCTTATAATTTTATTAATTAGTCTAACTACTATTGGAAACCATTTTACTGAGTCTACTTTCAAACAATTTTTTGATAAAAAACTAAGATATAAACCGGCATATGAGATCTCTTTAAGAGAAATAGACAATTCAAATTATAAAAATTTTAGCATTAATTTAACTTTTACGGATGAAAAAAAAGATCTATTTAAACATGTAATTTTAAACTATTTTCAGGAACTAATAAAAAAAAATAAATTTAAGATAAAAGAAATCAAAAAAAGTAAGATGAATAAAAATGAATATTTTTGGTCAATATGTCTAACGGATTTGAATAAATCTCAATGTGATAAAATAGACAATATTGATATGTATGAAGTTATTAAAGAAAAAAACTTCAATAGTTTGAATTTAAAACTTATAAAAATTAATTAAATGAGAGTTATATTCTATTTTTTTATAATTTTTTTTCTTTTCACTTCTACTTTGTTGCCGCACAGTGATCATTATAAAAATTTCAATCAAATTGAATTCGAGATATACAGAAATAGTAAACTAGTCGGCTACAATAAATATAATTTTTATAATAAAGGAAAAATTTTAGAAATTAAAAATATTATTGCCTTTAATGTTAAATTGCTAGGAAAAGATATTATTAAACTTCATGGTAAAAGTTCTGAAATTCATACAGATGGTAAATTGATAAGTTTTACCTCTGAAACTAAACAAAACGATAAAATTAAATATGTGAAAATTTCAGTTGATGAAAATTCAGATAAACTAAAAATAAACAGTTCTTCTAATAATGGCATAGTAGATCCAGAAATAATTGTAGGTAATTGGTGGAATCATCAAATACTTTTGTCAGATAAATTTATAAGTCCAGTTACAGGTAGTATTAGAAATCAAGATGTAGATTTTATAAAAAAAAGTAAAATTTCACTAAATGGGAAAGATTACATGACAGAAGTTTTTAAAATAACAACATATAAGTCAAATAAAAAAAACCTGGTTTTTTTAGTTTGGTACGAAAAGAGAAAAAATATTATTTTTAAGGTAAAGTATAATAAATATGGAGAATGGGAATATAGATTAAAAAAATTTAATTAGCTTTTTTAAAAATATATAAATCTAGATCTCCTAAATTGATTTTAATATTTACGTTGTTTAAAAACTTTATTTTATTAAGTGGTTTTAAAATAAATCTAGAAAAAGGCATTATAGCTTGAAGTTTTGTAAAGAAATATTTCAAGCTGGTTGTGTGAGTATCTGTAATAGTTTCTATTAATTGAAACCCATTATTCTCCATAAAATTCTTTAAAAAAGATTTTGTAAAATAAAATTTATGCATAGGCATAATCCAATGGTAATGTTTTCCTAAAAGTTTAGCAATTATTGAATCCATGTTATAAGTTGAAAAAATAAATACACTTTTCTCATTCATAGCATTTCTTATCATTCTCAAATTATCAAATGGATTATCTAAATGTTCAATTACATGGCTCATCAGAATTACGTCATGATCTCCCGAAGTTGGTAAAAATTCTTCAATTGTTTTATTATAAACATTTAAATTATAATTTTTTTTAGAATATTCAATGGCGTGCGAAGATAATTCAATTCCTTGATAACTCTTTACTTGCTCATTTATAATTGATCCGAAAACTCCATAATATGATCCAATTTCTAAAACATTTTTTGATCTATCTAGATATTTTTTTATTTTTTTTAAAGTATTAAAAAAATATAATTTTTTAAATGGTATTAATTCTATATACTGTGTATCTACTACATCCCCATACAACTTTTCAAAATCTATGTCATGTAATTCTGAAAATATTAGTTTGCATTTATAACATTTAATTATATTTGGTTTTTGGTATTGCAGACTTGTACATCTTAAATCATAATCTTTTGGATTATAATCTTGATATTTATACAAGTATTTTTCATTGTGGCTATTACAATTAGGACATATCATATCAGTCTGTATTACATAATTGATTTATCATAAACATTGTCTTAAATAGAAATTAAACTAGTTTTATAAATTATGAAGGTTTACTATAACAATTCATGTGGCGTTTGTAGAGCAGAAATCAATTTGTACAAAAAACAGAATATTAAAGATATTGAGTGGATTGATATTACAAATAATGAGCAAGCGACTGTTGAAACTCTTAAAAATGATAAAACACTATTAAGAAGACTTCACGTTAAAAGCAATGGAAAAATTTATAGTGGGGCAATGGCTTTTTTAATGGTTTGGAAAAAAATACCAAAATATAAATTCCTATATAATTTTTTTAAACTACCAATCATTTTTAGTATTTTTTCTTTAACGTACGAAATTGTCGCTTATTTTTTATACCTAAAAAATAAAAAACAACTTACTCCAAAATTATAAAAAGTAGCTTTGTTAAAAAAGACATTGAGGCTAGAAATGTTAAAAAAAAGATCCAATACATCGCTGAAACAGCTCTATTTCTCTTTCTTCTTTTTCTAACAAAATTTTTGTCATCTAAATCAGATACATCTCTTATTCCCTTAACTGGGTAATCATATGTCCATCTCCATATTGATTTTCCGAATCTACTATCTAGACTATTATAATATACCACCCAAGAAACAGAGTATTTAAAGATAAGATATAAAACTATTAGAAGAAAAACATTTCCTATCATATTAAACTAAAATTGTTCAGACTCAGTTGAGTCCCCCATTGCAGTTGTTGAACTTTTTCCTGAACTTATAGTATTAGAGACAGAGTCAAAATAAGATGTACCAACTTCTCTTTGGTGTTTTACACTTGTGTACCCATCTTTTTCTCTATCTAATTCTAATTGTTGTATCTTTGAGTAAGCAGACATACCTTCTTTTTTATATTTTGAGGCAAGTTCAAAAATTGCAATATTTTGAGTATGAAATCCGGCTAAAGTAATGAATTGAAATTTATAACCCATCTCGCTTATTTTTTTTTGAAAAGATGAAATTTCTGAATCTGATAAATGTTTTTTCCAATTAAAAGAAGGTGAACAATTATATGCAAGTAATTTTCCAGGAAATTTTTTACGAATAGCTTCAGCAAATTTTTTTGCTTCTTCCAAGTTTGGAGTTGCAGTTTCACACCATATTAAATCTGCGTAAGGTGCGTATGCTAGACCTCTTGATATAGCCTGATCTATTCCAGATCTCACATAGTAAAATCCTTCTGGAGATCTTTCTCCAGTTAAAAATGGTTTATCATTCTCATCGTAATCATTCGTAATCAATTTCGCTGCGTTAGCATCAGTTCTTGCTAATATTATCAATTGAACATCTGCTATATCAGCAGCAAGTCTAGCAGCTTTTAAATTTTTAATAGCTTGGGAGGTCGGTATCAAAACTTTACCGCCCATATGACCACATTTTTTTTCACTTGCGAGTTGATCTTCAAAGTGTACTCCTGCTGCTCCAGCTCTAATAAACTTTTTTGTTAATTCAAATACATTTAGTGGACCACCAAACCCCGCTTCACCATCTGCGATTATAGGTAACATATAGTCTATTCTATCGTTCGATCTCATTGTTCCATCGATAATTTCCATATGTTGGATTTGATCTGCTCTTATAAGTGCGTTATTCATTGCATCGACTAATTTTGGGGCGCTATCATGTGGGTAGAGAGATTGGTCGGGATACATTTCACCAGCAGTATTTGCATCAGCTGCAACTTGCCATCCACTTAAGTATATTGCTTTTAATCCAGCTTTTGCGTGTTGAACTGCATGATTTCCTGATAATGATCCAAGTGTATTAATATATGTTTCTGAGTTAAGTAATTCCCAAAGTTTTCTAGATTGTTGTTTGCACAAAGAATATTCTATTTTTATAGATCCTCTTAATCTCTCAACATCTTCATTGGAATAATCTCTTTTTATTCCAGCGAATCTTTTTAAATCGTATGATACTTTTGATTCTGAACTCATTTGAAGGCCCCCGGACTATATGTGGTTAAAGTTAGCTTTAGAGAATAAATTAGTTTTCACTGTATTCGTTAGTGAATTCATTCATTCCACTAGAACCCCAATCACAATGGTCATCCCTCATATAAACACCTGATTGTTTATTGTTGTTATGGTCCTCTGCTTGAGTAAACTGATGTTTATTTGTTTTATTTTTATTATCGTTTGAGTTCATAAGAGACTTATACTTTACAAAATTTACAAAATCTATAAAAAAGTGCAATTTTGCTTGTAAATAGCGTTTATTTTTTGTAAATTAAAATTTACAAAATTTACAGAATATGGAAATAAATAACAAAATCGGCCCAAAAATTAAAGCTTTTAGACAAAAACTTGGATTACAAGCAAATAAGCTAGCTGAGCAATTACACATTTCGGCTAGTTACCTAAATCTCATTGAGGCTGGCAAAAGAAACATAGATGGCGATCTACTTCTTAGAATTTGCCAGGAGTTAAGAATAGAGTTAGGAGATCTTAAAAATGAAAAAAATATAGACTTAAATAACTCAAGAATAGCTATAAGCAAATTTTCAAAAGATAAAAATATTAAAAAACTAGATCTCAAGATTGGTCCTAAAATAAAAGCTTTTAGAAGACAACTAGGACTTCAAGCAAATAAATTTGCGGAACAGTTAAATATATCTCCAAGTTATTTAAATTTGATTGAGGGTGGAAAGAGAAATATTGATGGTGATCTACTTATAAAAATAAGTAAAGAATTAAGAGTTGAAGTATCCGACCTCACAAGTAAGGCAGAAATAAATTTGGAAAATAATATTTCTGAACTTTTGGATGATCAATTATTTGATGATTTAGATATTTTGGGTCCTGAGGTTCGAGATTTAGTAAATACAAATCCTAAAATAGCAAAAGCACTAATAAAACTTGGAGACAATTTTAAACAAAAAGATCATGATATAGTCAATAGGGTTGAAAACATATCAGGAAAAATAATTGATGGAAGAAAAGCAGCTTTTCCAGGAGAAGTTGTTGCTGATTTTCTACAAGAAAATAAAAATTATTTCTCTAAACTTGAAGAATTCGCAAATCAAATATTTGAAAAAGTAAAGCAAAATAATAGAACTCGTTATTTGAATTTATGTGAATTTCTGAAGACGGAGTATTCTATATTTGTCAAAGATATTATTCCTGAAGAAGGAAAACCATTTTCAAAAATTTATGATAAAAATAAAAAAGAGTTACTATTATCAGATTATAATTCTTTAGAGACTAAAAAACTTTACGCAGCTTCTCAAATAGCTCAGGAAGGAGCTTCAAAAATAATAGATGATTATCTTTCAAACTTTAATTTTCCTTCAGAAGAGTCTAGGAAACTAACAACAGTCGCCCTATTAAATTATTGTGGAGCAGCGATATTAATGCCGTATAAATTATTTCACAATGAATGTAAAAAACTTAAATATGACTTAGAATTACTTCAAAATACTTTTGCAACTTCTTTTGAGCAGGTTGCACATAGAGTAACTTGTCTTCAAGATCCAACTTTACCTGGTATACCGTTTCATATGTTAAGAGTAGATATTGCTGGAAATATTTCTAAGAGATTTTCACTTTCGGGAATAGAAATACCGAGATATGGGGGCGCATGCCCTAGGTGGAACGTTTACTCAGCTTTTACAAGACCAGGTGTAATACAAGCAGCAGTTAGTAAAATGACAAACGGAGAAAAATATGTATGTATTGCTCGAACAGTTGAAAAAGGTGTTGGAAGATTTGGAAAGTCAAAAAGTATATTGTCAATAGGACTGGGCTGTGAAGCAAAATATGCAAAAGAATTTATTTATACAGAAAATTTGGATTTAAACGATAAAAAAACAGAGATACCAATTGGGGTATCGTGTAGAACTTGTGATAGATTAGATTGTTCTCAAAGAGCATTTCCACCACTTCATAAAAAATTTGATGTAGATTTAAATTCAAGAGGAGTATCAGTTTATGTAAATGATAAAGAAAATCTAATTTAGATCCTTTTTTCTAATTTTATCAATTAATTGGGTAAGAGAATCAACCATATAATCTGAAGCATTAAAAATTTCACTAGCTTTGAATTCTTTTGTAATATTTTTTTCTAAGTTTGATTTATCCTCAATAATTATACCTTGATCAGGTGAATTATCTTTGATGTAAATTAATATTAACCATTCTTCATCTGAAGACTCATCCCATTTTATAAAGATTTCTCCCGTTTCAAATCTTCTGTCAACACATCTCAAGATTGACATATTTCTAGTGATATGCCTCTTATTTAATTGAAACACTAGACTAGCCGCGCTTCTATAAAAGCTTTCTAAACTAAACTCAATTTTTTGTCTTTCTAAGTTATACTCTTTCTCTTTTTGTAATAAGGTATCTCTATCATCACTCTCTGATATATCTATACCAAGAGCTTTTACTCTTTCGCGAATTTTTTGATCACGTATAATTCTATATTTTTCTTTTAATTTTTCTATTCGTTCCTGTAGTTCCTTAAAATCTTCTCTTTTTTCTTTAAGAGATATCCTTTCTAATTTTTCCAATTCTTTAAATTCTCTAACTCTAAATTTTTCTATTTGTTTATCTAATTGAATTTGTTTTAAAAAGTTTTTTTGTTTTTCGGCTTGTTCTTTTCTTATTAATGCTTGTTCTTGTCTTAAGAAATTTTTAATATCTTTTGTTCTTTCTTTTTGAATTTTTATTTCATCTTGTATTGCTTTTTTCCTTATTTTAATTTTCAATTCTTCATCGATTTTTATTTTTTTCTCTAAATCTTTTCTTTCTTTCTCTTCTTTTTCTAATTTTTCAATTACTTGTCTTTTATGTTCTTCCTGTTTCAAATATCTGTATTCAATAATCTTTTTCTCTATTTTGTTAAAAAAAGATTGAATATTTTTTTCAAGTTTGTTTGAAAAATTTAATAAAATTTTTGGATCAAATTTTAGGTCACTTTGAAACTTAACAAATCTATATAAAAAAGTGTTTCTTAACTTTTTAAAATTCAACTTACTTTTTTTAATAATTTTTGATTTGTATAATTTTTTATTTTTAGAATACTTCCTTTTTTTTTTATAAATTTTTTTATTTTTTTTTGATTTATATTTTTTTATCTTTTTTTTTATTTTTTTTTTATTTTTTTTTGTCTTTTTCATATCACCTGATTCAATTAATTCTTATTAATACAAGTAATCTCTAGTATTTGGCACAGATGTAAAATTCTTAGTAAGCTGAAATTGGAAGACAACTTGATCTCCCCATTTAAAGGCCATTTCACAGCCAGCTAAATAAAACTCCCACATCCTAACAAATCTTTCATCAAACATCTCCAAAACTTTATCTTTCTTAGATAAAAATCTTGTTTTCCAGTTCCTTAAAGTATGCGTATAGTGCATTCTTAAAACTTCAATGTCTGAAATAACTAATCCTGATCTCTCAATAGGTCCAGAAACTTCACTAAGGCTGGGAGTATAGCCTCCTGGAAATATATACTTTGTTATCCAAGGATGTGGGTCTCTCGGTGGATTAGCTGAACCGATAGTATGTATTAATGCAATTCCATCATCATTAAGTAAGTTTGAGACTTGATTAAAGTATGTAGAATAAAATTTTCTTCCAACATGTTCAAACATTCCAACACTTACAATCCTGTCAAATTTCTCATTCAATTCTCTGTAATCCATAAGTTTAAAGTTCACTTGATTTTGTAAATTAAGCTCTTTAACTTTTTTTAAACTATAATCTAATTGATTTTCTGAAAGTGTAATTCCTAAAACCTCACATTTAGATCTTTTAGCTATTTCAATTGCTAAGGTGCCCCATCCACTTCCAATATCTAAAACTTTTTGATTTTTTTTTAGATTAAGTTTTTTAATTATATGATTTATCTTATTTTCTTGGGCTTCTTCTAAGGTCTCGTTTTCATTTTTAAAGTAAGCACATGAGTACTGTCTATTTTTATCAAGAAATAAATCATAGAGTTTTTCAGATATATCATAATGGTGGGCTGCATTTAATTTTGATTTTTTTTTAATATTAAAATTAGTTAAAAATCTATAAGTACCTCTAGCTTTGTTCGTTATTTTGTTAAAAAAATTTGCGTCACCTCTTCCAATATTTTTTAAAACAATCTCTAGAAGCTCAGTGATTGAGCCATTTTCTAAAGTTACAGAACCATTTGTGTATGCCTCCCCAAAATAAAGATCTGGAAACAATAGTAGTTTATAATGTAGACTTTTATCTCTTAATTTAATTCTTACTGGGGTTTTTTTAATCGGTTTTCCTATCAAATGTTCTTTTCCATAAGCATCTACAAGTATGAAACCGTCAAACTTGAAATTTTTATTTAAATATTTTGCTAAATACATTTTTATGCTGCCTTAAAATTGAAGTTTTCAAACTTTAGTTTTTTTAATTCTTTAAAAAGCGAGATAGTATCTTTTTCATCTAATAAAGAACAAGTTGGTAGAATATTTTTAAAGGAGTCATCTTTTTCTGATAAATAAGTATGTATTCCCGAAATTAAATTAAATTTATCAAAAACTCCTCTTACTTCACACATTTTTTCATTAATTGTTTGATCTTTTTTATTAAAAAAATCCTCATAAACTTTTCTTGCCAGTGGTGCGGTTACGTTACACGTTGCCGTTATTATGCCTTTACAGCCTATCTCTAAACCTTTTAAAAGTTTTAATTCTGAACCAGGAAAAATTGAAAAATTTTTAATTTTTATCTTATCATACAAATTATAAGAACTATCTTTAACACCAATAATTTGATTAGGAAATTTAGAAACTAATTTTTCAACACATTCAATACTAAATTTGTACCCACACAATTTTTCAAAATTGTATAATATAATTCTACCCTCAGGAACATTTTCTACAATTTTAGAATAATAGTCTAATACCTCTTTATCTGTAAATTTGTAATAAGCAGGGGGCATAATTAGAAAAGTTTTAAAGTTGAGAGATAAAGATATTTTCATTAAGCTCACAGTTTCATTTAATGAATTTAAACCTGTTCCTATAACGAATTTTGAATTATATTTACTTTTAGATAAACTGTTAATTAATTCAATTTTTTCCGATAAGGATATTAATTGAGCTTGACCAGTGCTTCCAAAAATAACTACCCCATGACAGCCCTGATCTATTAAACTTTCTGCATGCTTAATAGTTTTGGTTATATTTAGAGACAAATTTTTCTCTAAAATTGACACGGATGCCGCATAAATGCCTTTAATTTCCCCCATATTTTAAATTTATATAAATTTGGTAAAGGTTTAAAGTTAAAAATGAAAATATTAGTTGTACAAAATAGGATGGGAATTGGTGATATGGTGATTTTTTTACCATTCATTGAGGCAATTTCTAAAAAATTTGATACTCCTGTTAATTTGCTAGTAAAAGAAAATACAAAAGCTAAAGAATATTTAAAAAATAACAAATATATAGACCAAATAATTAATTTAGATCGTAATAAAGAAAAAGGTATACACAGAGGAGTTTTTGGTTTTTTAAAACTTTCCAAAGAATTAAAAAAGTATAA
>CETH01083604.1_pt1 | contig 10413 bp, 5 predicted proteins | sample 361461 | NCBI WGS metagenome assembly CETH01 (sample SAMEA2622695, study PRJEB7988) | marine metagenome | isolation source: saline water (ENVO:00002010), including
GAAACAAAACATTAAACAACCCATTTACAGCAGCATATGAATCTTCAAGAGGACAAGGATTAGCAGGATTTATAACTAATTTAGATGTAAACTATAATGAATCAACTTGGCAAACTGAATTAAAAGGTTCTAGAGCACCTATGATGGTAAAGATAACTATAAGCTTTGCACCAGTACATGATATACCACCGGGACTTGATCATCTTGGTGAAATGAGAGCTCCTGTTTACAATGTTGGAAGCATTAATAGAAGAATATTTAGAACACCTTATGACGATATCGAAGACACTTATTAAAATAAATAACGAAAAGTAAAGTAAAAAATGGCATTATCTAGATTTGTAAGTATAAGAGGAAAAGAACTAAACATTTCAGGTCTGATCTACAGAGCTGTAGTAAATGGTGAAATTGATGTCGATATAAAAATATCTGAAGAAGGTAAACGATTAGATCATTATGCATATGAATATTATGGTGACTCTGGAAACTGGTGGGTAATTGCAGCAGCAAGTGGTATTGGTTGGTGGATGCAAATACCGGCAGGTACATATCTACTAATACCGACTAGTTTATCTGACATAGAAAATCTCAAAGAGAGTTTATAATGGCAAGACCAATATCTAAAAACTTAGTTGACAAAATAAATGATAGAATTGTCGCGACAAATTACAAAAAAGCACAGAATGCCCTAACTAAATCTAATTTTTCTAAATATGTTCCAATAGCTACCGACGAAGAAATATTATCACTTTCCTTAAAACCTGAAATAAAAAATTTAAAAAACAAAAGGAGTGCACATAAGTTTTTAAAAACGATATCAGATATAATGCAATCTATGACAACAAAAGGATTTACTACTTACGAAATAGTTTCTTTTATTGCTGCTAGATTAGATAGTTTTGGAGCAGATAAAGTTAAAGTAATTGAGTTTTTAGAGAAATCGTATACTATTGTACACACTGATTATAGCAAGCACTTGTCGTCTAAGAAACTAAGTAATGTAGAAAGAATTTTATTTAATCACTATAAAGAAGAAGAGTATGGCGCTTATACTGATATTGGTTTTCGACTTATTGGAACAAATATAGCAGTCAATAGAGATATCAAGACTTTATGTATGTCAAAAACTGATAATATTATACAGAAAGTATCACAAGCTTCAGTAAATCCTATTATACCTGCTCAGGTTAATACTTTATTTAATAGCTATTACAAAAGTATTAATATAAATAAAAATATAAAGAATCCTACGAAAAGTAATCCTTCTTTTTCAAGTATAATGATAACAAATCCAGACGTTAAAATTGGATCAAGAAATTCTTTAGAATTGGCAACATTTTTTAATTCTGTTAGTAATATTGAGTTTGATAGAGCATATCCTTTTTTCAATGCAGAATTTATAATTCCAAATTACTCAAAACAAGATGTAAATGCTGTAATGAAAGCAGCGTCTATTAATCAGTTTATTCATGGTTCTTTACCTGCTAATAGAACAACGTCAAATTATAAGATGTTTGAAGGCGACAATATTAAGAGAGATGGCCTTGGTCAAGACGAAAAAGTAATAAAAACCAATATGTCTCTTTTCACAGCCCCACAAACAATGAACAATCTTGACGAAGATATTGGTCATAGTTCAAATATGTCAAACAAGTCACTAAGATTAACTTCTATAAAGGATTCAACTCAGCCTTTTATGACATTGAAGAATCTATCAATTAATGTATCACCTACCAAAGGGTTAATGTCATTTAAAACTGGAAAGCTTAGTTTAGCATTGCACGATAGGAGTCGTCTACCTGACATTGCGCCTTTTGTAAAACACGATTTGTTTGGTGCATTTGGTGCTGAAATTATTTTGGAATATGGTTGGTCACACTTAGATGAAGATAATCCAGAATTAAATCCACTTGGCGCATTTCTTGGCAATTCAAAAGTTAAAGAAGTGTATATGATTACAAACAGTAGTTTTTCTATGGATCAAAGTGGGATGATCAATATTGATTTATCAATATCAATGAAAGGTGCCAGTCTACTAAAAAATACAGAGATTAGTTTTGTTGCATCTAATAGAGTAAAAGAAGCAGCACTCAAATCATTATTGACAACAATTACAAGTTGTAGAATAAGTCTAGGATTGGAGTCAGATGTTAGTATACACTCACGATTTTCACAAACTGACATATTAAATCCCGTTAATTCCATTTCTCCTGAAGTGGTGCAAGAAATAATAGATTTTAGAGTTAATTGCTTTTTCCTTAAAAATCAAGATCTAACAACTTGTTTTGACATAGAAGAAATTTTAAATTTAGGGGAAAAACCAAAATATGTTGTAAATATTAGTCAAACTAACTCCTTAGTTGATAAAGAAGAATTGTTTTTAAAACTTATTTTTGGTAGTAAATTAAATGATTTCAAGAATAAAGAAGAAAGAACAATTATTACTGACGAAAGTAAAGAAGTAGTTAGAGCTTTAATTGTAAAGATTTTAGAATCATATAAAGCGCTTCATTCGCTTTCTTATGACATATTACAGCAAGATGTGCAAGAAAAAGAACAAGAAGCTGCTATTCTAGAAACAATTGTTGGAGGTATAGATTTTATAGATCCTTTTTATCCTGTAACAAAAGGTTTTTACGAAGAATTCACCGAAAGTCAGCAAGCTGCTGCTTATGTTTCTTTTGGGTCTGTTGTTAATTCATTATTACAAACTCACGTTGTTAACAAGTCGCCTTGTGATTTTGATGAAGTCCAAACGATTTTTTATACGGCAAATAGTTTTGCTGCAGGTATGAAATCTAATAACTTATCAACTTTTTTAATCCCAAAAGAAGATCTTAAGTCATTTATAAAAAAAGAAATAAAAAAAGAATTGCAAGATAACAATTCTAAAGGATCAAGAGGGGTTACTGTTGTAACAATTGAGTCTATTATTTCTCAAATTATTAATAAATTTATTGTAACAAAGAATAGCGTTAACTATGGACTAAGTGAACTTTATAAAACGGATGAAAATAATTCAGTTGTTGCTGTAAATGATGATCAAAGGGTTCAAGCACAAAGTTTAAGCAGAAAATTACATAATATATATTATCCAGGCAAAACATTTGACGCTCAAAACGACTGCACCTTTAAGGTGCCATCAATTAGATTTTCTTTTGACTGTGTGACATCTCTAGGCAGGACAGATAGTGATAGTGCAAAAACTATTTTAAGAATATCTATTTATGATGAGAATGATTCCCCTTATGACTCAATTTCAAACATTTTAGAAAAGTTATACTTAGACGATTATAAAAAAAGTATTGACTCAATAATTCGAATAAAGACTAAATATCAAAGTTTAGGATCAAAAAGCTTATATGAAGAAAAAATAAAAGAAGAACTTAAGTTTCTAAAAGAGAAAAAATACATTATTGAAAAAGGTAATGGATTTGTATTTAATCCTTTAGCAAAAATAAAAAAAGCTAAAAATGAAACTATTAAAAGTTTTTATAAACGATTATTTCCTTCTATGACATTTGGTACGCAACATACAAGCATGTTATCAGCAAATGTGTCAACAGTAAATGACAATAAACTCAATACAGTTTATATAACAAGAGCTGATAGAAATAATCAAAGCGAAATTAATTCTCGCATAACAACAGATTTACCACTCAGAGTTATGCCTACACAAGCATCAGTAGAAACATTTGGTTGTCCTTGGATCAACTTTGGTCAGTTTATATTTTTAGATTTTGATACTGGTACTACGATTGATAACAAATATGCAGTAACAGGTATTACACATAATTTTTCGCCTGGTAAATTTTCAACTAGTCTTACATTGTCATACGGTGATGTTTACGGTCAATTTGAACAAAATGCAGATCTTTTAGAAACTGTTACTCCACAATTAAACGTTAAGAAAAAGTCACAAAGTAACAAAACACAGAATCCAAATGATAATAAGACAACAAGTTTAGATGACATAGAAATTTTTGGAACTAAATATAGAGACAGCAAATACTTTCAAAATAGCCTACCTGTGAGTGACGAAGGTATAAAAAATAATATTAAAAATTCTCAAATTGTAGAATATGAAAGCGTACTTCATAGTAACTTTATTGATAATCCTGTAAGTCTTTTATTTTTTGAAAATTCATATTCAAATAAAGTTACTGAAGCTAATTTTTTTATTGATGCTCTTTATAATCAATTTAAACCAAATAAAGTTACTTCCAGAAATAATATTTTATCAACTTTTAAAGATCAGTTTTTGGTTGATAGAATGCACAAATTAAAACTTTTTATTAGCAAAGCACCAGATTCAAATACACTTCCTTTTATGTTTAATCCACAAGTAAGCTCAATAAAGAAAAGCGCTTCTGGATCCGGGTCATATAAAGAAAAAAGACTTATAATCCAACAAAAAGACACAGAAGTTATATTTCAAATAAAAAATCCTAATCTTATGTTTAGAGAAAAGTCTGAAGTAATTGACTTAAACAAGATAAACACAAATCTTATAAAGAATACAATAAAAAGTTTGCAGGACAAAGCCACAAAATTAAAAGATGATAAAGATTACGAAGATTTAGTTGTCAATAATAACATAGTATTTGTCGATTTGTACAATCATTTAAATAACGCATTTGAAAAACAAGGTAAAAACTTTTTTGTACTCAAAACTAGAATGCTAACGCTCAAAGATTTTGTAGATCCAAAATTTACTCAAAATCTTAAAGACAAAAACGACGATGCTTGGTTTTTTCACAGTGATATTAATAACAAATTATCAGAGTCAGAAGATTTTCTTAGAACTAGAGATAAAAATAAAATAATAAAAATGAGAGCTTATACAAAGTATGGAGCAAAACCTGTATATGAAAAAATTTCAGCAATTACTAAAGATTTAGATAAGAAATTGACGTTGGAGATTAATGCTGCAAAGGCAAAAAGATTAATAAAGAATGATATGCGTTTATCAATCATAAAGTCTTATAACGTTATAAAATCCTTTAAAGTTGGGTTTGAAACTGATATTGTGGTAATGACTCAAGAAAGTATAGGAAGTATTTTACGACATCAAAAAGGATTAAGATATTATGATTTAGAATTAAATAAAGAGATAGTAGAAGCTATTAAAAATGAAACAACCATTACTGATATTTTTATAAGTAATAACAAAACTCCTGATGCAAAAATTGTAATTATTTTAGACGAAAATGATATTTCAAAGGATTTTGTAGAATATGACGAGTCTACGTCTAGAAATATTAATTTAATTGACCCAGACTTTACAGTGACAACAATTTTTGATAAAAACTATTTTGGTCGAGGTCAACGTTTACCTGGGTATCAATTTAACGATGCAAAAAATGAGTATATAGATGATGCAAATTCAGGTAATGAACCTACTTTAGGTAAAGCTAACATTAAAACATATGAAGTAAAGCTTGAAGAATTTTATATAGATATTAATGAAAAAATAAAAGAATTTTTAGCAGATACAAACTCAGATAAAAAAGGCGAGTTTACCTTATATACACATAACACAACAAGAAAAGATACTTTAGGGAATGATATACTAGATAAAGATTCAAAATTGTTACAAAAAGAAATATTAAAAATTGAAAAAAGTAAAAGTTTTAAATCTCCAGGAACATTTGCGGCTTTTACTAACAGTATGACCAACTTTGCAGGAAAAGGCAATATTTCTAGTAGTCTTGATTGGGATGTTAATACTGCTGATCCAGACAAAGTACATTCAGTTCCTGCAATTATTCAAGCAAGTGATAAAGAGTATCGTGGAATTAAAAAGAACAATCTTCCAGTTGCTAATCAAAAATTATCAAAGTTAATTGTAATGGAAGAGTATATACCACCATCAAGTTCAAACTCTGGGCCTTTAGCAGCTGAAGATGGATTCGGTGTCGCTAGTCCTTTTGATTACAATAATTTAGAAAAAATGTTTAAAGAAACTGCCAAGGATATATCTGCAGCACGGGAAATGTATAAAAAGCAATTTCCTTTAGATACTTTTAGAGGTTATGTTAACTTTAAATCAACGCATGATAAAGCAAATCAAAATAAAACATATTCACGATTAAAAGTTAGTGATTTAACAATTCAAAAATCAACTCCAGATTCGAAGACAATTATGAACTTTGATGTAAATCAGCAAAATTCTACTGGAGCTAAAGTTCAAGGCGCTAAGAAAACAAACGCAAAAATAACATATAGAAAATCAATTGTTAACAATAAAGCTACAATAGAAAAAACCTCACAAAGACGTACAAAAATTCAACCAGCACTGTTTTATATGTTTGAACTTGCAGCAGCAATAACGTTAAAACAATTCCCGGGTGTCTTTGATGAAGTCAATATTCATTCTGGTGGTGATATTCCTTTATATTTAACAACACAAAGAACATTATCACTAACAATAAGACACGATAGCGGCTTTGCTGCTGATGTTATGTTGAAAAAAGGCAACAAACCTCTTAAACTAAGTCCGGATGGTCAAGTTGCAAATAATATAAATAAGCGAAAAGAAAATGAAATTATTTTTTATTTCTTAAAAACTTGTAAAGAGCTAGGTGCAACTGGAATCGGCGCAGACCACGATTACGAAGGGGGTATAGCTTTTCACGTAGATATAGCTGCAAAGAACAAAGATATAAGTTCTGGTAATTATTATAGCAAAGACATATCAATAACGTATAAGGGTAAAAAAGAAGTACTTACACAAGCACAGTTGAGAAGAAAAGTAAAGAAAACTCTAAGCGGTAGATATTGGGGTAAAGAGGCTCCTAATAAGTTTACAAAACACGGGGCACCTAAAGCCTTGGCAGATATATTTAAATAATTTTGTAAATATAGTTTAAAAGTAATAAAATGTATGTATGAATACAGAATATTACAAGTTATACAATATTGATTATTACGGTGAATACAAAAAATATATTAGTTTCTTGTCAGATATTAATGAAGATAGTTTTAACTTATACGAAATGCTGCCAGATCATTCTTTAGATAGATTTAAAGAGCATACTCTTAATAAAGAAAATAATTTAAAAAGTCTAGACTCTAATTTAAAATATCTAGACTTATTTGAAAATCATACATTTTTATTTAATAATTTGGTTGAAGCAGAAATTGATCTTTTAATATATAAAGCTTTTTTGGAAATAGAGAAAAACCCAAGTGTTTTATCAAATATAAAAAGTTTTAAACCTAAAAATAAAAAAACTAATAAGATAGTTTACGAAAGATGTGGAAATGTAACAGGTCGTTTAGTAGTAAAAAAAGGACCAAAAATATTAACTATTCCTTCTAGATATAGATCTATTTTAAAATCTTCATATGATAAAGGTAACATATATAGCATCGATTTTTCTTCTTTAGAACCTAGAATAACAGCAAAGCTTTCTGGTAATAATACAAATAACGATATTTATGAAGAAGTATTAAATTTACTTAGCTTTAATGCAGATAGATCTATTATTAAAAAAGCAGTAATTTCAAGTATTTATGGAGCCAACTATAGTTCACTTGAAGGTTTGTCTATTGAAAGAAGCAAAGAGATCTTTAATAAGATAAATGAGTATTTTGATTTTGACAAAATATTAGAATTATCAAAAAATGTTGATGATACTGGAATAAGAAGAAATTTTTATGGTCGACCTCTCTGGAACTTATCTGAAACGAGAGAAAATGTTTTAATAAACAACTACATCCAATCATCAGCTGTAGATGTTTCATTGACATATTTTACAGAATTAGTTAGATCAAATTGTGATTTTAAACCATTGTTTGTTTTACACGATGCACTTATTATTGATTTAAGCGATGAAAACTATATTCAATTTAAAGAAATAGTAGAAAAAGGTTATAACGATTCAAAGTTAGGATATTTTCCTCTTAAACTTGAAAAATTTAATATATAATATTATCATTATAAGAGGTGCAAGATGAACGAACTTAAAGAACAATATTTACACGAAATTGCTGCACAATACATTTTAGGAAAAGATGTTGATGTTGATATAAAAGGTAGCGAACTACAACTAGAATGCTTCAAGCAACTTCTAGAGTCGTCTAGAAATTTAAGAATTTTATTAGAAGAAGGTGATAATCTCACCCAAATAAAGCTAACGCTTAATGAAAAAAAGAACTTAACCAAAAGATTCCAAGACCTAACAGGTATTACTTGGAAATTATAAAGGAATTTAATGTATAAAGAACGCGATGTTGAAACTTTATGGGAAAAATATAGTAATCTATTAAAAAGACTAGAAAATCAAAACGTGGATAATTTAATTGACTCTATGGATCAAAGAATTTTAATGTCTTCGTTTTCGCAAAGAGAAAAGGAACCTTTTTGTGGAATTGGTGGTAATGTAGAATATGCATTAGAATTAGCAAAAAAAGCTAGTGCATTAAACAAAGCTTTAAATTATGACTTAAATAAAGCATCAATTATAAAATGTTCGCTTTTATCAATTCTCGGTAGAGTTGGAACATTAACACGAAACAGATATATTGATACAACTTCAGAGTGGCATAAAGAAAAGTTAGGTCAATATTATGATTGGAACGAAGACTGTCCAAAGTATCAAATTAATGATATGACTTTGTTTATATTACAAAACTATAATGTACATTTAAGTTGGGACGAGTGGAATGCAATATCACTTATAAAAGATATGACTTCTGAAGATAATAAGTTTTATAATATGCATAAGCCTCGATTAGCACTTGTATTACAGCTTGCTCACGAAACTGTAATGAAAGATGAAAAAGATAAAATTGACGGAGAATATACAGTACCTTTTTAATAAATATATAATATAAAAAAGAGGTATTTATATGCAAGACATATATGAAAAAGTTTTTGAAAGATTATTGAGTGAATTTAGTACTATGGGTGGAGTTGGTGGTGCTCCGGGAAATGTTACTGGTGTAGCAGCTCCTTTAGGGGCAGGTCCTAAAGCTGGATCTCGTGGTGAAGATATATACAAAAAGTCTACAGCTACTGATAAAAAGCATAGATCAAAAGGTAAAAAGAAAAAGACTTATACAAGATCTGTTCAATACTATCTAAAACACGGCGGAGAAAAAGGTCGTAAAAGAACATTTAAAGAGAACTTTAATATTTTTGAAAGCAATCTCCTTTTAGAAAAAACTGATCGATTGTCTGATTTGTCACCTCAAGAAGTTTTAAATTTTTTAGGTCATTTGAAAGGAGATATTTTGAAAGATGTTTCTTTTGACATTTCAGAAAAAATAAGCGGCCAAAATACTACTATTGGAATCAAAGGTACAGCTAGCGGTAACGAATATTATTTTGCTTTAAAATCTCAATTAGGTAAAGATGATGATATTTTTGATTATCAATTCAAAACAAGAGGTGCAGCAGCATCTAGAAGATTTAAATATTATTTCAAAGAAACATATGATAGAGTTAGACAGCTTAGTCCTGGAGAGGAAATTGTTCTTGGCGTTGAAATAGTTAAAGGAGACAAATCAAAACCTGATTATATTGCATATGGTGTACCTTCTAGACAAACACAAGTTGCTGTATTTATGGGTGATTTTACTAAAGAAGACGCAAAAGCAATGACTGGGTCTGGCATAGTTTTTCTCACGTCTGATGATATTAAAAAGTCACCTGCAGGAAATGAAAAACTTAGCAAGGAAGTTGCTGACTCTTTGGACATCTTGTACAATAAAGTTAAAGAATCTTTAAGTTTGAATTTAAACAAAAAACAATTTGCTAATTTTATTAAACTAAAAATATTGCCTGATTTTCGCAAAAATATTACAGCTTTATTTGGGACCTCAAGTTTAAATACTCTTTCACCTATTGAAGGTATTGCTGTAAATATGTCTTCAGGCGATGATTCAAGATTTTTTAAAGTGCACTCAGAAGAGTTTGAAAACATTCAACAAGCTCAAACATATCTGTATTCAGAATTTAAAGAGCCACGTAATGCTAGTCAAGAAAAAAATATTTCAAATAAAGAATTTTTAAGCTATAAAGATAAATTTGGTAATTATATAAGAGCTGGTTTATTATACGACTATGTTAATAATATTGGACGACAAAGAAAATATAAATCACTTGGATTTTTAATATTTAGTTTTATAAGACAAGTTTCAGAAATGACGCATTTTGAAAATACAAGAGTTTTCTTTTCGCCTGAAGAATTTAAACTATTATGTAGCAAACTTTTAAATGCTGTTAAAAGTAATCATCCTGCTGACTATATAGATGTAATTAATTTTTTAGGAACTAATATTCCTGAACAAACAAGATATAGTAAGAAATATAGAGGAAAAGATAGATATGGTAAACCTAAGTTTAAGACTCAAAAAGAGACTGAGTTTGTATGGCACACAATTACAGGCAATGAAAATTATGAC
>CETH01164058.1_pt1 | contig 10410 bp, 9 predicted proteins | sample 361461 | NCBI WGS metagenome assembly CETH01 (sample SAMEA2622695, study PRJEB7988) | marine metagenome | isolation source: saline water (ENVO:00002010), including
CTTTTTATGATATTAATCCTCAAAAAAAAATACATGCGCTAGTTATTCCTAAAGGAAAATATGTAGATCTAGACGACTTTAGTCAAAATGCTTCGACTAAAGAAATGGTTGGTTTATTTAAAGGCATTAATGCTGTTGCAAAAAAACTTGGAATTTCCGCAGATACTGGCAAAGGATATAGAGCTTTAGCAAATATTAGTGAGGATGGTGGACAAGAAGTTCCCCATTTGCACTTTCACTTATTTGGTGGAGAAAAAATTGGTAAGATGGTTCAATAGCCTTGAAAGTAGACAGATATTACCTTGAGATACTATCTTTAAAAAAACTAAATGAAGTTAGTTCTCCAAATAAAGATTTAATAATAGAAAAAATTAATCCTCCAGATATTGAAATAAATAAATTTTTTTACAAAAACGTTGGAAAAAATCATAGGTGGATAGATAGATTAGAATGGGATAATTTGAAGTGGATATCTTATCTAGAAAACAAAAATGTAAATACTTTTATACTAAAGCTTAATCAAGATTTAGTTGGATATTTCGAGGTTATTTTTGACCAAACAACCGCTAGTTCAGAAATTGCATATTTTGGCATACTAGAGAGTTATATTGGCAAAAAATTTGGCGGTTATTTGTTATCAGAAGCTATGAAGAAATGTTTTGAATTTAAATCCAAAAGAGTGTGGGTTCACACTTGTACTCTAGACCATAAAAATGCTCTTAAAAATTACTTGAAAAGAGGAATGAAAATTTTTAAAGAGGAAACTATAAATATTGAATAATTTAGTTGCCTTTTGGGAGATTAAAAATTTTTTCATCAATTTTTTTATTTAATGATAAGTTAAAAATATATGTAACAGCTAAGTTTTGATAAATATCTTCAACTTGCCATCCTACTAAATCAAAGTTTTTTTTACTAAAGAAAATATTGATATTGTTATTATTTTCTTCAATATTAAAAAATAAATATTTATTTTCTACCTCTTCAATTTTTGTTTGTTTAAGCTTATCAATCAAAAAATTTCTATCCAAAATAAATTCAAATGGAGTATTTTTAATAGGATAACGAAAATACTGTTTGCCTTTTTTTATAACTAAATTTTTTCCATCAGATACTAGAATCTTATTTTTTCTTTTTTCATATTCGCAAAAAATTTTTTTTGGATACTTAATTACACAATTTCCTTTTTCATCTTTTCCATTAATTGTTTGGATAAAATTAAAATTTATATTTTCTATTTTTTTTAGTTTAAGGATAATATTTTCCTTATTTGATGCATTTAAAATATTTTGAAAAAAAAAAAAAATTAAAAAAACTAAAAAAAGTATCTTCACTTTAATATTTCCCTTTTGCCTACATGATTTGCTTTGCTTACTACACCTTTTTCTTCCATCATATCAATGATTCTAGCTGCTCTGTTATAACCGATTTGTAATTTTCTTTGTAAAAAAGAAGTGGAGGCTTTTCCCTCACTTTTTACTAATGCAAGAGCACTCTGGTATAATTCATCTTTATCGTTCATTGCTGTAGTTTCCACTCCTTGATCTGTACTCTCTGAAAATTCAAGTATTTCTTCCACGTAATCTGGCTCAGCTTGATTTCTTAAAAAATTATTTATCTTATCAATTTCATCTTCCGCAACAAAAGGTGCATGAATTCTAGTGATTTTGTTTGCTGAAGACATAAACAACATGTCTCCTTTACCCAACAACTGCTCTGCTCCTTGTTCACCAAGAATTGTTCTACTGTCAATTTTTGAGGATACTTGAAACGAAATTCTTGTGGGAAAATTTGCTTTTATTGTACCGGTAATGACATCGACACTAGGTCTTTGAGTGGCCATAATAATGTGAATACCAGCTGCTCTTGCCATCTGAGAAAGCTTTTGAATATAGTTTTCAATTTCTTTACCCGATACAAGCATTAAATCTGACATCTCATCAACGATAACAACTATGTAAGGCATAAATGTTTTGTGTTTTGAATTATAACCATCGATGTTTCTAACACCTACTTTAGTCATTAGCTTGTATCTATTTTCCATTTCTTTAACCACCCATCCCAAAACAGATGCTGCTTTCTTTGGTTCTGTAATTACAGGGCATAATAAATTTGGAATTCCTTCATATGTAGACAACTCCAACATTTTAGGATCGATTAAAATGAACTTACATTTATCTGGTGTGTGTCTGTATAACAGAGACAATATAATAGTATTTATACATACTGATTTTCCTGATCCAGTAGTGCCTGCTATCAGTAAATGGGGCATAGCGCTTAAATCTCCTATAATTGGATTGCCCGAAATACTTTTTCCAAGTGCGATTGGAAGCTTGTTTTCTTTCTTTTTAAATTGAGCGTCCTTAATTACCTCACTTAAAAAAACATTTTCTCTTGTAATGTTAGGTAGTTCAATACCAATTGTGTTGCTACCAGGAATAATCGAAATTCTTGCTGACTCCGAGCTAGTGTTTCTTGCTATATCTTCAGATAAATTAATTATTTTTGAAACTTTTATACCAGCAGCTGGCTCAAATTCGTTAAGGGTAACTACCGGTCCATAATTTATTTTTTTTATTTTTCCTTCTACACCAAAGTCCATTAAAACTTTTTCTAAGAATTCTTCATTTATATCCTCATTTTTTTTTGCAATTTTCTCGTTTTTTGAAGGAACATTTAAAAATTTAATATCTGGAAGTATAAATTTTTTTAAATTTTTATTAACTTGCTGTTCAAAAGGTAAACTGTTTTGAATTCTACTGTCCACACGATCTTCTTTGATTGTCTCATCTTTTTTAAATTCATCATATACATTAACTTTATTTTTATTTTTAAAGAATAAAAATTTTTTAACAAAAATAAATATAGATGTAATTGTAGAAATTTTAAAATTTATGCTTATTAAAAAAATGAAAGATGTGAAAATTATTAATACATAAAATGAAATTTTATTGTTTATTTCAATTAAAGAGGACAATGCGGTATCTTTTAGAAATAATCCAATAAACCCACCGTTACCATTAATTGTTAAAAAAAAGGATTCATTTTTATAATAGGAAAAAAATAAAGTACCAGAGAGTATATATATTATACAAAAAAACAAATTGTCTAATATTAATAATTGTTTTTTATTTAAAAGAATATTTAAACCTGAAAAAAAAAACGTCATAGGGATTAAATAAGATATTAATCCTATAGACTGAAAGAGGAAATCAGCTGAAACACTTCCCTTAAACCCTAATATATTTTTAACCTCAAATGAATTATTTATAATAAAATTCGGATCATTTGGTGAGTAGCTTATGAGTGCAATAAATATAAATAGTGCAATTAAAATAATAGCAAAACCAAATAATTCTGTAATTCTTTTAATTAAAAAACCTTTTGTTTTTGTTAAGAAACTTTCAAATTTCATATAAATGAATCAAATATGTTGATTTGTACCATTTAATTATTATTGGTAAAATTAAAAAATATTATGAAAATTTGTCTAATAGGAATTAATCTCACTAGCTTAATTTTAGCTGAAATATTGTCTAGAAAAAAAATTTTTATCGATATTTACTCAAAAAAACAAGCTTTCAAAAAATATAAAACTAGATCATTGGGCATATCAGAGGACAACGTTCGTTTTCTAAGTATTTTATATCCCAAAATAAAAAAAAAATTTTATTTAATCAATAAAATTAATGTTTTGATTAAAAATCAAAAATTAGATGAAAAAGTATCATTTAATAAAGGGTCATCTCCGTTATTCTATATATCAAAATTTGATACTTTATTTACATATGTAAAAAAAAAAGTTCAAAAAAGTAATTTAGTAAAATTTAAAAAATTTAATAAAAAGTTAAGAGAAGATACATTATATAATAACAAAAAATATTCTTTATTTATTAACTGTTCAAATTCTAGTTTTTTTACAAAAAAATTTTTAAAAAAAGGAATTAATAAAAATTATAATAACATAGCTTTTACAACAATTTTTAAACACAAAAAAATAAATAACAATATGGCAACCCAGGTATTTACTTCTGATGGACCAATCGCTTATCTACCAATATCGAATAATTCAACATCAGTTGTATTTTCCTATGAAATAAAAAAAAACCAGTATGATTTAGAAAAATATGCAATTAAAGAAATAATAAAAAATAACCCTTTTTATAAAATATTGTCATTTAGTAATGTTGAAAAATTCAATCTAAAATTAAGAATAAGTAAAAATTATTATCATAAAAATATTCTTTTTTTTGGTGACAATCTCCACTCTATTCATCCTCTAGCTGGTCAAGGATTTAATATGACTATTAGGGATATAAAATCTTTAAATGAAATTATTGATAAAAAAATAAATCTAGGTTTACCAATAGATTCAAAAGTGCTTGAAGAATTTGAAAATAAAACAAAAAGTCTTAATTCATTATTTTCTTTAGGGATCGATTTTGTGTATGAATTTTTTAAATTTAATAAAAAATTTTTTCCAACAAAAATGTCAAAAAAATTATTTTCTTTTATTAATAAAAATGAAAAAATTAAGAATATAGGTATAAGTATTGCCAATAAGGGTTTGAATATTTAGCTATTGTATTGTGCTATTAGTAAACGAACTTACAGTATAAGTTTTTAAAATACTTTCAAATACATCTTTACGAGAATTCATATCAGTGGCTTCCAACAGAGTTTGCTTTTCCTCAATAGAAAAAGGTGAGGCCATTGATAACGAATTAATTATTTCATAGCTATTTTGTTTGTCCAGATTTTTCCAATCAATTTTATATCCTTTATTTTTAAACAGCTGTTTCAGTTCATTAAGAATATAATCCAAATCGATATTTTGGTTATTTTCTTTATATTCCTCAAAATCAAATTCAAATTGTTTATAGTCAACCTCAAACACCCTGTACAATTTATCAGATTTGACCTCTTTATTAATTTTAAACCTAGATACACCCTCAATAAGAATAATGTAACGTCCATCGTCAGTTTCATTGAAGCTTGTTATTTTACAAGCACTTCCAATGCTATACACATCTGGTTTTTTTAAATCACCAGTTTTTTTTGGTTGAACCATGCCTATAATTCTATTTGTAGACATACAATCATTTATCATTTCAATATATCTTGGTTCAAAAATATTCAAAGGGACAATAGACTTTGGAAAAACGATAAAATTTGATAAAGGAAAAATAGGTATAGTTTTTTTAAGTTTCATATAATTTATTATATCAATTTATTTACATAATTAATCAATAAGAAAATTGAGACAAACTTACACATATTTCAAATCAATCAATTCAGCTTTAAATACATTATTGAGTTTTTCAATTTTTTTTTGGTCATAAATTTTATCCCATTGATTTTTCTTTCCTAAATAGAAAAAACTTATTTTGTTTCTGTTTTGATCCGCAACTGATTCTGGAAATCCTTCCTCTTGCTCTTTATTTTTCAATAAATCAAAACTTATTGATTCTATAATACTTTTTATCCTACTATTTGACAGTTCTTTTTTTTTACTGCAAATGGAGTTAATAAATTTGATAACTTTTAAAAATGTATTAAATTGATTATTTTCTAAATCTTCATATTTAATAAAAAGAATTTTAAATTCTTTGCAATTTTTCCATGATTTGTAATTATTTGACCATGAGCTTATAAATTGAAAAGTAGAAAAATTTGTATTATTTTCTCTGTCATCAATTATATATTTTTTAGAATTTAACATAAAGTCCAAGGATTTTTCAAAATCAAAGCTATAATGATTACTTAAAGACGTTATTACATTTCGGGGGTCGCGAACTATATATACTGCTCCAGCTGTATAATTTCTATTTGTAAAGTTAAAACCATTTATTGGAAGGAGACTAGAATGTGTTTTTAAAAAAGTAATCTCCTCTCGTTCAATTATTTTTTTTTGGGCTCTTTGTAAATTTTCTAGTGCTGTATTAATATTTGGAATTTCAACTTCACCAAACTCTTTGCTATTGAATTGTTTTATTTTTTTTAGATATTCAAATTTAAAAATTTCTTCATCTGTATGAAAATATGTTGACAAAAAAGATCTTAACCAGGTGTTCCCACTTTTGGGGTAAGAAGCAATCCAAATTATCATTATAAATTATTACCATTAATTAAGACTTATAATAATAATTATTTAAGAAATAATAGTATATTTTTATTGATTACGTTTTAAAAACTCGCTATCTATAATTAAATTTAAGCGGGCATAGCTCAGTGGTAGAGCGTCTCGTTGCCAACGAGAAGGTCGTGGGTTCAAGTCCCATTGCCCGCTCCAAGAAGGATTTATATGACTGATTTAGCAAGTAAAAAATGTATACCGTGTGAGGGAAATATACCACCATTCAATACTGAGGAAATTCACAAATATTTAAAACAAGTTGATGGATGGGAAGTAGTAGAGGACAAGATTGATGGATTTCATTTAATTAAAAGTTTCAAATTTGACGATTTTTTAAAAAGTCAAGAATTCGTAAATAAAGTTGGAGAAATTGCCGAGAAAGAAGGTCATCACCCCGATCTATGGTTTGGATGGGGTTATGCAAGAATAAAGATATATACTCATGCAATCAAAGGTTTGGCTGAAAGTGATTTTATACTAGCTGCTAAAATTGATAAAATTATCTAAACTAATGATTAAAATGTCTTGTTTTTGAAAATGCTAAAACTATACCCATATCATTTGCAAATTTAATTATTTCTCTATCTCTAATAGATCCGAAGGGTTGTACTACAGCCGTCACACCAGAATGAACAAGGGTTTCAATGCCATCAACAAAAGGAAAATAAGCATCAGATGCTGCAATTAAAGGATGTTTATTATCAAATTGTTCAAATTTTTTCATTTTTTCAATAGCAATTTTACAACTATCAAGTCTGCTCGGTTGTCCAGATCCGATGCCCAATGTTTTATTATTTTGGCTAATTACTATTCCATTCGATTTAACAGAACGGCACACATTGAAAGAAAAAATTATCTGTTCCATTAACATTTTAGATGGTTTAGCTTTTGATACAATTTTAAAATTTTTTTTATCAAAAATTTTACTATCATTTGTTTGCAATAAAAATGAGTCAATTCCAGAGACTAATTTTTTATTGTTATTAAAAGTAATTTTAGAACTATCTATTAATCTAAGATTTTTTTTGTTTTTAAACAATTCTAATACTTTCTTGTCAAAGCCATTAGCGATTACTATTTCATAATAATTTTTTAGTATTTCTTTTGCAGTTTCAAAATCTAATTTGAAATTACATGAAACAACCCCCCCAAATGCACTAACAGGATCACAATTCATTGCAGATTGGTAACTTTTTAGATGATTTTTTTCAATAGATACTCCCGTCGGGTTCGAATGCTTAACAATTGCAACACCTTTATTTTTAGGCAAAGTTTTTACTAGTCTTAGACAAGAAAAAATATCATTGTAGTTATTATAACTTAATTCTTTACCTTGTAATTTATTCAATCTAAAACTTTCTTTGTTACCATATAGTGCACCAATTTGGTGAGGATTTTCTCCGTATCTCAAGTTTTGGATTAATTCTGCATTAATTATTAATTTATTAGGAACAGATAATTTCGAAATTGAGTTAAAATAATTAAAAATTGTTGAGTCATAACTTGAGGTTTCGCAAAATGCTTCTCTGGACATTTTTTCTCTAAATTCTAAAGAAGTTCCACATTTATGAAGCTTTAATTGATCTATTAAATCGTCATATTGTTCAATTTTTGTAATAATAACTACGTCATTATAATTTTTTGCAGCAGATCTTACTAAAGTTGGTCCACCAATATCAATATTTTCAATTATTTTTTTATGATTATTATTTTGATCAATTGCTTTTTTAAAAGGATAAAAATTAGTGATAACCAAGTCAATATTTTCAAAATCTAATTTTTTTAAAATATTTTTATGTGAAGTTTTGTTTCTTTTGAACAAAATGCCAGAATGTATTTTTGGATGTAGAGTTTTTATTCGTCCACCCAAAATTTCAGGAAAATTTGTATATTCTGAAACTTCAACACATTCATACCCAAGTGCTTTTATTTTTTTATATGTTCCTCCTGTACTTATCAATTTTACTTTATATTTTTTTAATATTTTAAGTACATTATTTAAATTTCTTTTATCTGAAACTGAAATTAATGCAGATGTTATTTTCATATTTTAGATATTTCCCAAATAACTTTTTCTTCATCAGTGTTAGTTATTCCTGTAATAAGAATATTTTTATTTTCTAGATATTTATTTTTTATACCAAAATATAATCCTCTCTCGATGTCTATCTTATAGTTTTTACAAGTAAACTTCCATCCAGCATTATTGCTTTCAATTAATACAGATTCATTGTTTAATAATTTTGTAATATTTATTTCTGGTAACAAATGAAATCTTATAGCAAAATTTGTACATTTTGCATTTTTAGCTTTTGTAAGCCTGTCAAACCCTTCCAATTTATATTCATCATGAAGATAACACAATTGTCTTTCATGAATAATTCCGTTAGATTTATAATATGCATCATGTGAAGCTTTAATAAACCAAAACTTTTTATCAGATTTAATTTGTTTGTCTAAAATTTTAAAATTTTTATTTATTAACATTTGTCCATATTTATTTCTCTCAAATCTTACATTTGAAGTGTTATCTAATACTAATGTTGAGTGTGTAGCGCTAGATTTAGAAACGATGTTGAGCTGATGCTTATAATCTTGGAAATATCCTGAGTTTGTTATTACTTTTTCTCCTAAAAAATTAAATTCAAAGGAGAATAAACCTGCCTGATAATCTTTTGAAAATTTTTTTTCTGGAGGCTTGCCAATATCTATTGAAATTAGTGCTTTTTTATTTTTTAAAACAACATAACCCCCAGATTCATTAGAGTCATCCTTAAACTTATATTTATGAAAATTTAAATAATCATCAAAATCTTTATTTGAGTCCTCAAAATTTCCATTAAAGAGCATTCCATTATTTCTATTTGAGCATAAAAGGTTGTATGATTTTCCCAAGTAAAAAATTTTCTCATCAAGAAAATCTGGAATATTATTCTGAGAATCTTTTAAAAGCTCTCTTATTACTATCAAATACTTCAGATAAAATACAAGCTGTCTTAAATTCCTAGATTTTGGAAAATTTGTATCATCAAGTGAAAAATTTAGTAATTTTTTTAACAAATCAATTCCAAATTTAAGATAGTAATTATCACCGTAAGCTAAACCAACCAAAATAATTGCCGTACATCCAATAATTTTATCATCTAATTTTTCTGAACTTTTAATTTCGTTTATTAAATGATTCGCTTGTTTTTTAATTATACCATTGAAGTATAATTTATATTTTTCTTCAGCATTTTCATAAGTTAATCTGGAATTTGATATCCAAGAAATTATTCTTTTTGATAGAATATCTAGATCCCAAATATCTTGTTTATATTTGTCATTTTCTTCAATCCAATTGTAAATTATATTTTGAGTAATTTTCTGAGATGATCTCAAATCTAACGAAAATAACCAAAAAAAACTGTGAAGTTTTCTAAAATTTTTATCATTTAAATTAAAAGATTTCTTCCAAACAGAATTAAGTGAAAAATCATCGATATTGTATTTTTTTTTATCAAATTTTATTAAACAATTAAGAATACTTTGGTTTGGTTTAAAAATAATAGTTTTATTATCAATTTTAGAAATTTTTTTATTATATATAGGTGAATTCAAGTAAATTTTTTTTATTCTTAAAATTACTTGATAAAATATATAGCCAAAGTTTAAAAAAACACTTTTAATAAACATTCAGATTTGTTTTAAGATTTTAATATTTTTTTTCAAATCTCCATTATTTTCTTTAAATATTGTGGTACCAGAAACTAGTATGTCTGCTCCAGCTTCTATAGCAATTTTTGAGGTTTCGAAATTTATGCCTCCATCAATTTCAATTTCAAAACTAAGTTTCTTTTCTTTACGTATTTTGTCTAATTCTCTTACTTTATTAACCACTTCACTTATAAACTTTTGTCCCCCAAATCCTGGATGAACACTCATAATTAAAATTAAATCAATTTTATCCAAATAATTTATTGCAGCTTTTATCTCTGTATTAGGATTAAGCGAGATACCGACTTTCTTTCCAAGTGAACGAATGAGTTTTATTGTTTCTAAAATATTTTCAGTTGCTTCAGGGTGAAATGTTATTATGTCAGCACCTGCATCACTATAATCTTTTATAAACTTATGAACAGGATCTATCATCAAATGAACGTCAAAAGGTAGATTTGTATACTTTCTTAAACTTTTGATAACGGGTGGTCCAATTGTAAGGTTTGGAACAAAATGACCATCCATCACGTCAACATGAATCATATCAGCACCATTTTCTTCTAATCTTTTTATAT
>CETH01169635.1_pt1 | contig 10410 bp, 9 predicted proteins | sample 361461 | NCBI WGS metagenome assembly CETH01 (sample SAMEA2622695, study PRJEB7988) | marine metagenome | isolation source: saline water (ENVO:00002010), including
CAAATAAAAAAACCCTTGGGTGTAAAGTCAAAGTCCTCGCAAGGGAAGTACGCATTTTCATCCCACCGGAGAGAGTCTTGGGAAAATGTCTCTCAAATCCACTTAAACCCACAAGATCTATTGCTTCCTGTGCTCTTTTACGCCTTTCTTCCTTAGGTACCTGATGTAGTTCGCAGAGAAGTTCGACATTCTTCAAAACCGTTCTCCACGGGAGAAGAGTAGGATCTTGGAAAATATATCCCATACTCGTATCAGCAATCTCTACCGAACCGGCGGTAGGTTTGAGTAAACCTGAGGCAATATTCAATAAGGTAGACTTCCCGCAGCCAGAAGGGCCGACCACAGATACAAATTCATTCGGGCCAACACTGAGGGATACATCAAGCAAAGCTTCAGTTCCATCTGGAAATCTCATGCTGATTTCATCAAACGACAGGCTCAAGGAAGAAATATCTGGCATCGTAAAGTGCCTCCTTGGGAATTATGGCCTGTGATACTTTACATCTATAGACCGCTAGTAGCATCATTAATCTAACAAATGGAGAAAACCCTAAACAAACGCGAAAAGGTAAATAAGTTATATGGAACGTTTTGAAAACAAAGTCGTCTTCCTTACTGGTGGTGCAACAGGCATAGGAGAAGCAACAGCAAAAAAGATGGCAAGCGAGGGCGCTTCACTTTATATCGTCGATGTAGATAAAAGTGAGCTGGAAAAAACAGCTCAGGAATGCCGCGAGTTTGGAGCGAATGTTGAATTTGAGATCTGTGATGTTTCACACGAGGATGAGGTCTCTAGTTCGGTTAAGAACATGTTAGATTTATTTGGAAAAGTTAATGTAGTTGCAAATGTCGCAGGAATCCAGTTGTGGCATCACACGTCTGATCATCCGACACCTGACTTTGAAAGAACTTTAGCTGTGAACCTTACAGGGACCTTTCTTGTTTGCCGAGAATCAATTCCTTATCTCCTAAAGACTAAGGGATCAATAGTCAATGTCTCTTCAACGACGGCGTTGGCGGGCATACCGTATTCAGCAGCCTATGCAGCAAGTAAGGCCGGAGTTCTCGCGCTTACGAAGTCTCTAGCCGTTGAATACGCGAAAAAAGGTCTACAAGTTAATTGTGTCAATCCTGGGGGAATAAAGACAGCAATGACGAGAATGCCACCCATCGACAACATCGATATGGATTTGCTTCTTAGACAGAACCCACTTACGCCATTTGTCGAACCAGAAGCTGTCGCAGGTCTTATCGCATATCTCGCTTCAGACGAAGGTCGCCACATCAATGGAGAACATGTGCGGATTGATGGAGCTGCACTTGCATAAAATAGGTTTATAAAAGTCTTTGATTAGGTTTCTATGGTCGACCCACTGCAAATTTCCGAGTTAGCTAATTATTTAGGCTTAGATGCGCCACAAATAAAAAACCACATAGCAATTGTTGGAGGGGGAGGAAAAACCACCATTCTTCACGCGCTTGGTAAGCAGCTTCGTGGTAGGACAATCTTAACTTCCACAACAAAGATGGGGTTTGATCAAAATCGATCTCTACCCGTCTATTTTGAAAAAGAATATGAAATCATTCAAAACATTTCAAACGGAACACCAATTATGATCTGGAAGGAAGTTCAAGGCGAAAAAGCTATAGGAGTTGATCCCTCATTATGTGACCACTGGTTCCAGAACGTAGATAATGTAATAGTTGAAGCCGATGGGTCTCGCAGGCTTCCGTTTAAGGCCCCCGCAGCATTTGAACCTGTTGTTCCATCTTCCAGTAATCTCATGATTTCCACCATCGGGGCCGATGCACTTGGTCAAGTAATCAGTAGCTGCTGTCACAGGCCCGAACGTGTTGCGGACCTAGCAGAATGTATGCCTCATGATCATTTGACACCTGAAAGAGCAGCGAAAGTGATTCTTCACTCTGAGGGGCAAAAGAAAGCCAAGCCCACAAGATCTAAGTTTTGTGTGGCAATTACAAAAGTCAACGATGTGAACCAACGAAAGGCACAGGACCTTATTGAGTCACTTCACTCGCTGAATCAAGATACTAATGTCGTAGCTATTGCCTTTGAAGCTGTTTAAGAAATTGCTTGAGGCAGAAGATTTTCCTTTTGAGAACTTATCGAAGGACATCTGGGATATTTCGTTTAAGAAACCTTCCATGCCCTTGTCCTCCAACAAATTCCCGATTATGGACCACAAAGCTTCCTCTACTCAGCACACTTATAGCTTGCCCCGTAACAGAGATACCTTCCCATGCAGAGTGGTCAATAGCCATATGATGTGTTTCTACCCCAAGGACATGCGCCTTATTAGGGTCGTAAATTACAACATCAGCATCGGCCCCAGGCGCAATGACACCTTTTCTTCCTTGTAAGCCAAATAGGCGAGCTGGGGTAGTGGAGCATATCTCCACCCACCTTTGAAGACTTATTTCTCCTTGAAGAACCCCTTGGAACAGTAAATCCATCCTATGTTCGATCACTCCAAGCCCGTTAGGAGCTTGTCGGAAATCATCAATCCCAAGTATCTTCTCCGCATCACAAAATGGACAATGGTCTGTTGCAACAACGGATAAGTCATCGGTCCGAAGTCCTTTCCATAAACTATCTTGATGCCCATCTCCTAATTTACGAAGCGGGGGTGAGCATATATGTCTAACTCCCTCTATCCCTGGCTGATCGAGATGTTCTTCCAAGCTGAGATATAGGTATTGAGGGCAAGTTTCAGCAAAAACGTTCTTCCCGTCATTGCGAGCTCGGGCAACCTCATTAAGAGCGTTAGATGAAGAGAGATGGACTATATAGAGCGGAGACCCTGCAACTACAGCAAGCTGTATCGCTCTATGAGCGGCTTCCCCTTCCAGTTCAGGTGGCCTCGTGCGGCCATGCCAGATGGATCCAGTTGCGCCACGTTCGAAAGCCTGATCGCGAAGGACATTAATAGCGATACCGTTCTCGGCGTGCATCATGATCATTGCACCGGTATCGGCTGCTAACTGCATTACTTGGAGTATTTGACCGTCGTCTGAATACCACGAGTCAGGGTAAGCCATAAATAACTTATAACTGCTAACTCCTTCATCGAGCATATTGTTTAGATCTATGAGCGATTGTTCGTTCACATCTCCTACCGAAAGATGGAAAGCGTAATCTATAGCGCATTGACCAGATGCCTCTTCGAGGCGGGTCTCAATAGCGGTGGGTATAGCTGTTCCTTTTATTTGTCCGGCGAAGTCGATTACGGTAGTGGTTCCTCCCCAAGCGGCCGCAGCTGTCCCTGAAGCAAAGGTATCACTTGATGTTGCCTTAGGGCTCATCGGAAGTTGCAAATGTACATGGGCATCGACCCCACCGGGTATCACATACATTCCAGACGCATCAATGATGTTGGTATCACCATTAAGAGCCGATATCGCTATTTCGCTATGAGGAGATACGACGCCTACGATTTTTTCATCTTCAATTAGTACATCGGCTTCTCCGACATGGGTTGCATTGACAACTGTTCCGCCTTTGATTAGTTTCACTCCCATTTTTACCTCCTAGTCCCATAAGAGCTGCGCACGTTCTGCAAGCTCCCGGTGGGCAGCATGAATATCAACCCCAATTAGCTGCCCATCTTGAACCCGTTGCTCACCAGCTACAAAGACATGTTTTGCTCGTCTGTCAGGTCCTAGGATAAGGCCAGTTATTGGATCTGAAATTCCTCCCAAGTCATTTCCTGGCCATACTACGAGGTCCGCTGGACTTCCAACATCGATCGTTCCTAGATTATCCATTCCTAAGCATCTGGCTCCGCCTACAGTGCCCATATCGAGAACATCTTCAGGCATTAATGCGTCAGCTTGTTCTTCGCGTATTCGAGCGGTGTACAGCGCTTGGCGCATTTCACCAAATAAACCTCCTACCTCATTGCTCGCAGCTCCGTCTACTCCTAATCCGACAGGTACATTATTTTTACGGAAATCTACAACAGGACACAATCCAGCAGCAATGCGAGCATTAGATGAAGGGCAGTGGGCGATTCCTGTTCCCGCATTTCCAAGAAGGGAAATCTCATCGTTAGTCAAATGAATTCCGTGAGCTAGCCACACGTCATCACCTGCCCATCCCCAGTCAACTAATTGCATGACAGGTCTTTTGCCGAAGCGCTCTAAACAATGGTCTTGTTCATCAATTGTTTCACACAAATGCGTGTGCATCTGAAGTCCATATTTTCGGGCGAGTTCGGCAGATTCGATCATCAGCTCTGTTGATACAGAAAAGGGGCTACATGGGGCAACTACAACATGGACCATGTCTCCGTCATGGTGTTCCTCGATTACCCTTTGTGTAGAGGCAAGAATAGCGTCACGCTCTTCAACTAGATTATCCGGTGGTAGTCCTCCGGACGATTCGCCGAGGTCCATTGAGCCTCGACTAAGAAAGAGGCGGATACCGACTGCTTTTGCCGCTTCTACAATCGCATCAAAAACGGAGTCATCGTTGTTCGGGACGATGTAATGGTGATCTGAAGCAGTTGTGCACCCAGTCATAGCAAGTTCACTTAGTCCCACTAAAGCTGCAGCATAGACGTCCTCTACGTTCATCCGACCCCAGATAGGGTACAAGGTTGTTAACCATTGAAATAGGTCACAGCCAGACGCGTGGCCACGGGTCATCCATTGGTATAAGTGATGGTGGGTGTTAATTAGGCCAGGAGTCACGATATCTCCATCAATACGTACTTTGATATCACCTGATTTTGGAGTAACCGTCCCTATCTGAGTGATAACACCATGCTCAAAAGCTATATCTCCTGGGTAACGGGCTCCTTGGAGAACTATTCGTGTCATACACTAACGGTACCGCAAAGCAGCAGACTTCTTAGGTAATCTCATAACAGCTTCAGAAAATAGCCTCCTACATCGCTAATTTCTAGGTGGTAGTTAGTTGCTAGCTGAATGGGACTTTAAATCTTCAAATCGGGCCCATTCTAAGGTGGCGATATGGGTTGATTCCAGCTTTACTTGAGGGGCTTTGCCAGCTAAAAAAGCTTCCTGCCAGCGAGGTGCACATAAGCACCATTGGTCACCTGGTTTTAGTCCTTCGAATCCGTATTCTGGCATTGGTGTGGAAAGATCATTCCCTACTTCTTTGGAGTAGTTAAGAAACTCCTCAGTCATGATGGCGCAAACAGTGTGAACTCCCATGTCACCACTACCTGTATCGCAGCAACCATTTCGATAGTAACCAGTAAGGGGGTCAAGGCTACAGTCGACAAGATCTGTACCTAATACATTTTTTGCCATACCTTTATGGTATATCTTGTTCGACTAATAAAGAAAGATCTTAAGCTAACGCACCTGTATTTGAAATTAACTCATCGTTTTGAATTTCACACCAGTCGAGAAATTCTTTCCGGAAATTACAGGACCGGTAGTTCGAACGCAGAGGATTCAGGTTTTGGCTGCCTCGATATAGTGCCCAAAGCGCTGCCTGTCCTGACATTGTGCTTGATCCAGTATGTGTATTCATTTTTGTCTCCAATCTTGAACTGTGTTGTTCAAAGGAGAGACGTTTTTAGATGTAATTTCTTACACCCAAAGTGACATTATTTTTGGACTAGTTCCTCAGCTGAGTGCCTTCCAGCAATAAATCCAAACACCATACATGGTCCTAGCGTTCCTCCAGCTCCTCCATAAGCCATTCCCATAGATGACGCCATCACATTTCCCGCAGCGTATAATCCTCTTATGGCTTCGCCATCTACATCAAGAACCTGAGCATTTGCATTAGTTTGTGGTCCCCCTTTGGTCCCTAGTGCACCCGGACGTACTTCTACGGCATAGTACGGGGGTTTATCAATGGGCCCGAGCGTTGCTGCTAGTGTTTTTGTTCCATCACCCCAATGTGTATCATTGATGCTTTTTCCTCGATGAAAGTCACCGTCGTCTAGATCAGCTGTTTGTGCATTCCAGCGCTCTACTGTTTCTTCAAGGCCCAAACCGTCACAACCTATAAGGTCTGCAAGCTCGCCTAGGGTGCTTGCAGAGGTTAACCAGCCGGGTATTTGGCCTTCACCTCTAAACCTGCATAGCCCATAGCGCACGAGGTATTCTTGATCGAAGATCATCCACGCTGGAATATTTTGATACTCAAAGCTTCCGGGATCTAGCTGGTGGAATGCTGCACCAAATGCGTTGTAGTTGGAAGCTTCGTTTGCGAATCTTTTACCATTTTTGTTTACCATTATGCATCGCGGATTTACTCGTTCTCGATTTACCATCCATGGGATGGTTACACCTTCGTCATTCGTGATGTCTATAACTGGTACCCACCATGCTTCCTGCATGTTCCCAAGCGCCGCTCCTGCTCGCATGGCCATTTTGAGCCCATCACCTGTATTTGTTTCGATAGAAACAGGTCTTTGAAGTGGCCCTCGTACAAAATTATTTACGAGGCTTTTGTTCCATTCAAAACCACCAGTAGCGATGATCACGGATTGGGCCTCCACGTCTCTAGTGCCTGAAGGGGTATTGAAGCGGACTCCCCGTAAATTATTCTGCCCCATGATCAATTCATCGGCTTGATGTTCGGTTTCGATTACTATCTGCCTATCTAAGCATGACTTCACGAGGCGCCCAATCAACGCTTGTCCGCACCCCCGGAGATTCTTCTCGGATCGGAATTTGATAACTTCCTTTGGAGCTGTATCTAATGGGCCTCTGCCAAGGGTTGTTTCATTCATTAAGAGAAAAGGAGACATTTGACGACTCTGAGTTATTCGATCAGCCCACTCTCCTAACTCATCGAATGGAAATAGAGGGCATTCTAGAGATCGACCGCCAGTTTGGTTTCCACCCGGATTCTCAGGATGGTAATCGGGGAAATTCTCTACGATTTCAAAGACTACTTCACTATTGGTTTCAAACCATTTGACCATGGCGGGACCAATATCAACATAGGCCTCAAGCAGGTCAGTTCTCATTCGGCCATGAGATAATGAGCTCAAGTACTCTAAAGCCATTTCACGAGAGTCGATGAGATGCTGATTTTCCATATGGTGGTTTCCTGGAATCCAGATCATCCCACCCGACATGGCTGACGTTCCCCCTATAACTGTAGCTTTTTCAAAAACTCCAATTGTTTTCGCCCCGTGGCCTGAAGCCGAAACTGCCGCGGCTAAGGCAGCTGCGCCCGACCCAAGAACCACTATGTCGAAATGATCCATAATCTAAATCCTATGAGATACGCAGACTGTAGCCAAATAGATACATTGAGAAGAGACCTCATACCAAAGGGAACACTTTATGACTACTGCTTTATTCTGGTTCAGGAAAGACCTCAGGTTAAAGGACAATCTCGCTTGGACGAAAGCTTGCGAATCTCATAGAATCCACCCAGTATTTATTTTAGAACCTGAACTAATTTCAAATTCCGGGCCATACAGACGGCAACAGTTTTTCTCAAATGTTTCTGCTCTAGCAGCAGAAATCAAATCGATAGGCGGGGAGCTAAGTATCATACAAGGACCTGCTGGAGATGTCCTTGCCCGATATATCGGAGAGAACAACATCGACTGCATATATTTCAATGCGGATACGACACCTTTCTCTCGACAAAGAGATGAACAGCTAGCTAAAGACATCAGCGTCCCCATTAACACATTTTGGAGTGGGTTAGTTCATCCTCCTGAAACTGTATTGACCCAAAAAGGAGAAATCTCTAAAGTTTTTACTCCGTTCTACAAAAAGTGGGTCACGCTTCCCGCTCCTCCCTCAGTCGAAGATAGTCAGCCTATCTTTGTTGACGCTCAGCAGAATACATGGAATGAAACACAAGACTTAATACCAAGTACTTCTAATCAGGGATACAAAGCAGCTATAGATAGACTTGAAAAATTTTTGAAAGTTGTAGATGGCTACCATGAGTCTCGAAATTTTCCTTCTAAAGAAGGGACATCGTTTCTTTCTTCCGATCTGCATTTCGGCACGATAGGACCAAGGGAAATCCTTCATAGGCTATCTTCGAACAGAGAAGGCCACAGGCAGTTTATCCGGCAACTTGCTTGGCGTGACTGGTATTCCCACCTTCTATTCGCAAATCAAGATATCCCTAAAAAAGCTGCAAATCCATCGTATGACAACATTTCATGGAGAGATGACCCCGAAGAATTTGAGAATTGGACCAAAGGTCAAACCGGGTATCCCATTGTTGATGCCGGCATGAGGCAGCTATCTGCAACAGGATGGATGCACAACAGGGTCAGGATGATTACCGCTTCATTTCTCGTTAAACACCTGCTAGTGGATTGGAGAAAGGGGGAGAGGTACTTTCGTAAGATGCTCATTGACGGTGATGTAGCTCAGAACTGTGGAAACTGGCAATGGGTAGCTGGTACAGGTTTCGATGCAGCGCCGTACTTTAGAGTTTTCAATCCAATGCTCCAGTCTAAAAAATTCGATCCTACGGGTAGCTACATCAGGCTTTGGGTGCCAGAGCTTGAAAGTTTATCAAATGCTGAGATACATGCTCCTTGGGAGCACGATCAGGCTACATTACAAAAATACAACCTGATGTTAGGCAAAACCTACCCCTTCCCGATTGTTAATCATGCGGATGCTCGGGAGAGAGCAATAGCTACATACAAAGAAGCTAGAGGGTAGACCCTTGACTTGTGGCTATTGCATCTAGTTGTGTGAAATCTGACACATAACAAAACTCAATGACAATTTCGGCTTCCTCGTCAGGATGGAGCGCTACGGTAAATACTTGTATGGAACGTAGCGAACTCATTACTGTTACTGGTTCTACAGGTTATGTCGGTGGACGTCTAGTTCCAGAACTTTTACAAAACGGGTATAGAGTGCGCTGTGTTACCCGATCGGCGGAGTCGCTTCAAGATAGGGACTGGACTGGTCAAGTTGAAATAGTCGAAGCGGATCTTGAGAAAAAAAATGAAGTAGTTGACGCGTTGAAAGGTTCAGATCGAGCACTATATCTTGTCCACTCTATGTCAGCGACGCGAAATTTCGCAGAAGCTGAGCAGCGGATAGCCAAAAACTTTGTTGAGGTTTCAGATGAGGTGGGGTTGAAGCAGCTCGTATATTTAGGTGGCTTGGGGCCAGATGATGTTGAAAAGTCTGCCCACCTTCAAAGCAGGCAGGCAGTAGGAAAAATCCTAGCTTCCGGGTCAACGCCAGTTACTGAGCTTCGGGCAGCCGTAATTATAGGGTCTGGGAGTGCTTCCTTTGAGATGCTTCGGTCTCTCGTTGAAGTTCTACCATTTATGGTTGTCCCCAAATGGGTAACTAAGACAAAGTGTCAACCAATCTCTATCGGTAATGTTCTGGAGAGTCTTCTATCAGTACTTGGACGAGAGGAGGCTTTTAATAAAGTATTTGAGATAGGTGGTCCAGAAGTAGTTACTTACCGGGAAATGATGGACACGTATGCCGAAGTAACCGGATTGAAAAGACGTTTAATTTTTCCCGTTCCAGTTCTTACCCCACGTTTGTCTTCGCATTGGGTTAATCTAGTTAGCCCTCTGCCTTTTACTCTTGCTCGGGCTCTTATCGACTCACTAACTACTGACGTGGTAGTCCAGGGGTACGGAAGCGAACTAACATCTGATAGGATCCCTGACAAGCTCGAAGATGCTATAGGAAAAGCCGTAACACGAGTTCAGGAAATGGAGATTCCTACCCGTTGGTCAGATGCAAGTAATTTTAGAGATCCTGCCCGTCCTGAGCCCAGCGATCCTGAATGGGCTGGTGGCAGAGTTCTAGTTGATCGGCAGTCTCTAAGGACAGATCTAAGCGCAAATTCAGTCATGCGAACGATTAAGTCAGTTGGGGGTGATACAGGATGGTTTGCCTTTGACTGGTTATGGGCCATAAGAGGATTTGTAGACGAGCTCCTAGGTGGAGTAGGAGTAAGAAGAGGACGAAGGCATCCAATTGACCTTCGAGTTGGTGATACTGTCGATTTCTTTAAAGTTACTCTCGTGACACCGAGGCGCCTTCGGTTACTAGCTGAAATGAAAGTTCCTGGCCATGCGTGGCTGGAATGGAACGTCAGAGAAACTAATGCTGGAAGTGTGGTTGAGCAACAAGCATTATTCGTCCCCAAAGGTGTTATAGGGCGTGCCTACTGGTATTTTTTGCTTCCAGCACACATTCTTATTTGGAGGAAAATGCTTCAGAACCTTGTGAGACTTGCTGAAGAGAAAAGCAACTAGAGATTATTCGTATCTTTAAAAGTATCCAGTGCTTCTATAGGGTCTTGCAAATCTCCAAAATACCCTAGGGCGTACGAGCCTCTACTATAGCCAATGAGTTTCGCAAGATCTGGGTCGATTCGTGCTGCGACATCTGGTGGGCAAGCTAAATATTGGTTCTCCTCTTGTCGAAGAAAACTAG
>CETH01183634.1_pt1 | contig 10408 bp, 10 predicted proteins | sample 361461 | NCBI WGS metagenome assembly CETH01 (sample SAMEA2622695, study PRJEB7988) | marine metagenome | isolation source: saline water (ENVO:00002010), including
AAAAAAAGTGGCAAGCATTGCGTACTACAACATAATATTTCATTGCATAATAATGTATACATATGCCTGTCAAAAAATCTTCTCGACTCGAATCTTTGTTACGTATTAGTTTGTGCGCATTACTTTTTCTTATTCCTTGGCAAACTGTTTGGTTATATAGTCAACCAATTGTAAATGGTTTTGTTTGGGAATTTGGTACGATGAAAATATATCTTACAGAAATCATATTATGGTTTTCTTGTGTATTGTTTTTATTTTGGTTTTGGGAAAAATTACACTTATATAAAAAGAAAAAAAAGATAGTATTTTCTTTTACTAAGGATCGAGCATTTACCATGGCGGTTGGAGCGTTTATTGTGTACTGTCTTATTAGTGCACTTTGGGCAATTCATCCAGAACTGGCATTGCAGCAAGCGTTGTGGGTTATGGCGGCGGGTATTGTCTTTTTTATGCTCTATCTCGGTCCTTTGTCATGGCATCAGGCGAGTATATGGTTTATTATTGGTGCAACAACGCAAGGTGCTTTGGGAATAATGCAGTTTTTTACACAATCCGTTGGGCGCACCACACTTATGGGTGTTGGTGCACATCATGCGTGGGAAGGTGGTGCGGCTGTACTTGTTGGAGAGTCTATTGGTAGATGGTTGCGTGCATATGGCACATTTCCACACCCAAATATTCTTGGTGGATTTTTATGTTTATCTCTTATTATTTCTATTCTATTCTTCTCGTCTGTAAAAAGAGGAAAAAGTATGTGGGATCCATTGTTTCGATATCTTATTGTTGGTGTTCAACTCTTTGCGCTTTTTGTGACATTTAGCAAAAGTGCGTGGATTGCGTTTGGCTTGTGGGTATTTTCATTTATTGCTTTTTTTCTTGTGTACTATACCGCAAAATCTCACAAAGTATTTGCCGAAAAAGCAGAGCAGTTTACTAGTTTTTCTCTCTTTTGTGTGTGTGGTATTGTTGCGTTAGTATTATTTTTTCAACCGTTAGTAGCAAGTAGATTTTTAGGTAGTGCGCCACACGAACTTCGTTCGGTTTCCGAGAGAATAAGTGGATACACCGAGTCGCTGCATATATTTTCTGCAGCACCGCTTACCGGAGTTGGTGTTGGTAATTATACTGTTGCAGCAATGATCATGAGTCCCGGAGCACCAGGTTGGCAGTATCAACCAGTTCATAATGCTATATTATTAGTATTTGCTGAGCTTGGATTTCTTGGTGCAATACTTGCATTACTTATTCTGTGTTACTTTTTAGTATACTTTTTTTCTCGTGTGCCAAAAAAATATCCCGAATATACATTGTTCTTTGTTTTGTTATGTATCCCGTACGCAGTATTACTTCTCTTTGATCATTATTTATTTTCTTCTTATTCTGGCTTAGTTTTTGGTGCAATATATTTTGGACTTATTGGTCAATACATGGAGCACGTTATCCACAATTTATCCACTTCTGCTCGTAAAAGGTCACGCAAATAGGGGGTACCTTACTTGACAAGAAAAAAAATACATGGCAAAATATAGACCACAATAAACAACGTGGCATTTTACGATCTTTTAAAAAGCACAAAAGTGGTAACATTACGCAAGTGTTCGCTATATGATATCGTGTTTCTCGACAGGCATCACGATATCAACCTGTAGACGGCATATTGGGTGTGTTACCGCTTTTGGGCTTTTTTATTATATAATTTGTTTAAGTGTATTTCTTGACAATAATTTTAGTTCATGTAAAATATAAGGTGTTATTATCACTCAAATATAATGAGTGCTAATATAAAAATATTATTTATTTAAATATATAGTGTATGGCTATTAAACCACTTGGTGGAAGAGTCTTGGTAAAACTTCTTAAAAAAGAAGAGGTAACAAAGTCTGGAATTGTATTACCAGATACAGCTGACAAAGAAAAAAAGTCCGAAGCAGAAGTGATTGCGCTTGGGCCGGGAAAACTGTTAGAAAACGGAGAACGCGCATCTTTTGAAGTTGCTGTTGGACAGACAGTATTGCTTAAATCTTGGGGTGGGGATGAGGTAGAAGTAGATGGTGAGCAATTTAAAATCTTTGATGCAGAAGATATTTTAGCAATTATTGAATAATAGGTTTACGTAAATAATTAATTATTTTATGGCAAAACAAATTAGATTTGACGAGGAGGCACGCCAAGGATTACTTCGTGGCGTAGATACGTTAGCAAATACAGTAAAGGTAACACTTGGTCCAAAAGGACGAAATGTGGTATTAAGTAGAAGTTACGGTGCGCCAACTATTACAAAAGATGGAGTAACTGTAGCAAAGGATATTGAACTAGAAGATGCTGGTGAAAATATGGGAGTAGAGTTGGTAAAAGAGGTTGCAAGCAAAACAAACGACGTGGTCGGAGACGGAACTACAACGGCAACTGTCTTGGCACAAGCCATTGTACAAGAAGGAATGAAAAATGTGGTTGCCGGAGCAAATCCAGTAGCACTAAATCGTGGATTGCATAAAGCAGCGGAAGCAATTGTAGATGCGCTACAAAATAGCATTTCAAAAAATGTAGAAGAAGATGAGATTGCAAATGTTGCTGCTATTTCTGCAAACGACAAAGAAATTGGAAAAAAGATTGCCGATGCTATGAAAGACGTTGGGCAAGATGGTGTTATTACCGTAGAAGAGTCACAGTCTTTTGGTATGGAAATCGAAACCGTAAAAGGAATGCGATTTGACAAAGGGTATATTTCTCCATACATGGTAACTAACACAGAAAGAATGGAGGCAGAATACGAAGATCCGTTTATCTTAATTACTGACAAAAAAATCTCTTCATTAGAAGAAGTATTACCAATTTTGGAAAAAGTTGCCGAAACTGGAAAAAAGGAGTTGGTTATTTTAGCAGAAGATGTAGATGGTCAAGCGTTGGCAACACTTGTGGTAAACAAACTTCGAGGAACCTTTAATGTGCTTGCTATTAAAGCACCTGGATTTGGTGACAGACGCAAAGCAATGTTAGAAGATATTGCAGTACTTACCGGTGGACGAGTGATTACCGAAGACCTTGGATTAAAGTTGGATAACACTACTATTGAAGATTTGGGTCGTGCAAGAAAAGTAACAGCAACAAAAGAAACTGCAACAATTGTAGAAGGAAAAGGGGATCATGCTGCTGTTGAGGCACGTGTAGCACAAATTCGCACCTTTATTGAGCAGAGTGATTCAGAATTTGACAGAGAAAAACTTGCCGAACGTTTGGCAAAACTAGCAGGTGGAGTAGCAGTTATTAAAGTTGGTGCTGCAACAGAAACCGAAATGAAAGAAGTAAAACACCGAATTGAAGACGCGGTTGGTGCTACAAAAGCAGCTGTAGAAGAAGGTGTGGTTCCAGGTGGTGGTGTGGCATTGCTTCGAGCAGCAAAAGCATTGGAAAACATTAATTTAAATGACGAAGAAATGCTTGCGGTAGGAATTTTAAAACGTGCACTAGAAGCACCAATTAGAACAATTTCTAAAAATGCCGGATACGAAGGGGCTGTGGTAGTTGATGAAATTAAAAAACACGATGGAAACTTTGGGTTTAATGCCTCAACCGGACAATACGAGGATATGGTGGTAGCAGGAATTATTGACCCAACAAAAGTAACACGATCTGCGTTGCAAAATGCCGTATCGGTTGCTGGAATGATTTTAACAACTGAAGCTGTGGTAACAGATTTACCAAAGAGTGATGACGGACACGGACACGCTCCAGCCGGAATGCCAGGAATGGGTGGTATGGGTGGAATGATGTAACAATATTCTGTATTAGATACTAAAAACCGATAGGGTATACCTATTGGTTTTTTGTTCCCTGTAAAAAGTTTGGAAAATAATCAGTATACATGGTATGGTATACTTGTCAGTAAGTGACTATGTGGACTAGTTCGTTACCTCGAAAGAGGATGTGGTTTAATTTTTTTGTTCCTTTACATTGAAAAAGAAAGAGAATTGTAAAATGAAGAGATTTGCAGATATTATACTTGATGAGCACGGTGTTCCAAGGCCTGAGGTTGTCAAAGACTTTTGTGATTTAACACACGCAGAGGTTGGAAAGTTAGGATTCCTATTGCGGAATGGTTTTAAGGCTGCAACAAAGGTTCGGTCTGATATTGTACAAGAGACCATGATCGTACTTCTGCCAGAAATGTCAGAAATGTTTGAGTCTTTCTATGTAGAACACATGGCATGTTCTGAGCCAAGTATTAAAACCTATACTTTGGATAATTCCGAACGGATCATCCAGGCTGTGTTGAGTATCACTGATAGACGAGCCAAAGCCAGCCAGTGGTGGGCACTCAGAAAGATCTACTTCGGCTTACGTAAATTTGCCGAAAGTGTCCTTCGTGATGCCATACCTGGTTTTAGTCAGGTTCTAGAGCGACATGGTGTCTAAACCAGGCTGGTGTATGAAACTAAAAACGAAAAACAAAGGAGGTATAATGAAGCATTTTTTTGAAGCAGTGTATGTGTTGTGCAAGGTAAGTCGTCCTATTGGATGGATTGTTTTACCTCTTGTATTTATTATGGGCTTTTATGAGCGGGTGGAGCATCCACTGTTCACTCACTTATTAAGTCATCCCGAATATGGATTCCTACCATTTGTGCAGCTACTTCTCTTTTCATTTCCTGCCAGTCTGATTGGGTACGGTATTAATGATATGTATGATCGGGGTACGGACCTACTCAATGATCGTAAGACCTACAAGTATCTTGATGGTGTGCCATTGTCTCTTGCGCACTTTAGGTTGATCAAAGTAGGCGTATATGTCTCGGCCACTTTTATGGTACTAAGTGGATTTTCGACAGGGAATATGGCAAATAGCTGTGTTATGGCTGGTGTGGTAGCTTGTGCTTTTTTATACTCCGCACCTCCCGTTCGGTTGAAGGGGCGGGCTCCATTCGACTCCATCATTAATTGTGTGCTATATGGTTATGGGCCATTTACGGTTGGGTACACGTATAGTGGTGAGTCCGTTTTTTCCATGTCGTTTCGGTACTATTTGTTCTTTTTAACGTTAGGGGCTATTCATGCCTTTTTTACTGTCATAGATGTGAGCGCAGACAAAGCTGCTGGTATTAATACGTTCGCTGTTAAGTATGGACAGAAAAATACGATTAGGTGTGCTATTGTTATTGTGGCGTTAACACTTCTTTTTGGTCGCTTTGAGATGGTTGGTACAAATGTGTTTTTATGTATCACACTACTTTGCATGATTTGTTCTTTGTTTATTCCGCTAGGTCTGTTAGAAATAAAGGCAAAGAAGTGTTGTTATGGTATTTTTTGTGGTTTTCTGCTATCTGTGATTCTGTTGCTTGGAGAAAGGTTGGTTATTGTATAGTATTTTGTGAGGAAAAAGTGTGTTTCGGGCGCGTTATTGTGAGGGTAGCGGGCTTTTTTTATTAACCTCTGTCAATGTGTAATATTTTATGTTTATGTGTGGTTTTATTTCTTCAGAAGGTGTTTTTTTGTGGGGAAAAATATCTTAGTATTATAAAAACCACCAATGATGGTGGTTTTAAGGTCTAGGCAATAAAATTATACTTTAGTAGGAGTATCTTGACTAAAGGAATTTTTCCAAACTCCGTCAACTTTTTCCCATATAGATGATATGTACATAGAGGATTTCGTTTCAATCTTGCCACTAGTGATTGGAGTGTAGTGCGCAAGATAACAGAGAAGGACCATGTCTTCTGTAAGGGTGCGAATTTTTGGATTATGTAGTGAGTATTCTGCCACGATTGGTCCGTTATCAAGCATTTTACGGTGCTGATTTTTATTTGAGAATCCTGTAGGATAAACACCTAAAAAATCATCTGTCAGTTGTGCGGCATCCGCGTTACTATCTCCGTTTTTCAATGCTTCCCATACTTTTTTCTCTTTCTCTAAGAATAGCGCAGTTATGTGTTTGGTCATAATACATTCTGTTCTGTTTAGTGGTTACTTTAATAGGATTTTGTCAGATATTAGGCACGTATACCTAATATATTACTTATGGTATCAAGCTTATTCTTTTTTATCAAACTTATTTACAAAGTAGTCGTTTTTTATAAATATATTGCTTTTTTCTATAATTGTAGCTAAAATACCAGTATATGAAAGAGCATCAGCAAAAACTTATGGCATTGCAAGAAAAGGTGGAAAAAGCCAGAAGCTTGTTGGATTTACCAGAAAAGGTTGAGAGAATTGCACAATGCGAAATATTAATGCAAGCGTCAGATTTTTGGGATAATCATGAAAAAGCAAAAAATATCTCCCAAGAACATGAACAGCTTGCATCAGAGCTAGCGCTTTGGGATAGATTACATTTCACTATTACCGAACTCTTGGCATTGTTAGGTGATTTACAAAAAACCCCAGATGAAGAGTTAGAAAAAGAGCTTACTGACCGTATTTCTAGTCTTGAAAAAGAATATGCTGACGCGTCTTTTGTCATGCTTTTTTCTGGAAAATATGACAAACATAATGCAATTATCACTATTTATTCGGGGAGTGGTGGAACAGAAGCGCAAGACTGGGCAGAAATGTTATTACGAATGATTATGCGATATGCCGAAAAAAAGGGGTGGCAAGTTCAATTACTTGACGAAACACGCGGACAAGAAGCAGGGATTAAGTCAGTAACATTTTCGGTACGAGGAAAACATGTTTTTGGTCACCTGCAGTCAGAACACGGAACACACAGGTTGGTACGTATTTCACCATTTGACGCCGAACAAATGCGTCACACCTCTTTTGCTAATATTGATGTTATTCCAGAAATTACAGAAGAAGATGCGGTGGTAATTGACGAAAAAGAGTTGCGGATAGATACCTTTATGGCAAGCGGAAAAGGTGGGCAAAGTGTAAATACTACATATTCAGCAGTGCGTATTGTACATAATCCAACAGGTATTACGGTACAGTGTCAAAATGAGCGATCACAATTACAAAACAAGCAAACAGCAATGCGTATTTTGCAATCAAAATTACAACAAAAACAGGACGAAGAAGAAGCAGAAGAGCAACGTAAACTAAAAGGTGAACACAAAAAAGCGGAGTGGGGGAATCAAATTAGGTCATATGTTTTGCATCCATATAAAATGGTAAAAGACACAAGGACCAAATACGAAACAGCACAACCAGATGATGTGTTAAATGGCGATCTGGATGGGTTTGTGACAGCATATTTATCGTGGAAATATACCCAATAATATATGAAAACTATTTTACAAAAAGACGCAGATATTCCATGTATTGCAAAAGAATTACGAAAAGGAAAAACTATTGTATATCCAACAGAAACCTGTTATGGGCTTGGATGTGATGGCACTAATCAACATGCTGTTGATACTATTTTTCGTATAAAAAAAAGACAAACAGATAAACCACTTCTTGTAATAATGGCAGATATTACCATGGCTCAAAAATATGTGGTATGGAGCGATGTGTTGGAAAATATTGCACGCAAATTTTGGCCAGGACCACTTACAGTTGTGGCAGATCTTGCACATGAAAATGGTTTGGCAGATGGGGTAAAAAGTAAAAATAATACACTAGCTTTTCGTATTACCGATCATCCTCTTGCTGCTGCGCTTTCAGAACAACTTGCCGCACCGCTTGTTGCTACTTCGGCTAATATTTCTTCTATGGAAAGTCCATATGATATTACGCATGTGCATGCCATGTTTGATAGTCAACGCATTCAGCCAGACATTGTTATTGACGCAGGAGATTTACCACATAAAATTGGATCAACCATTGTCTCTGTTCAGGAAAATACACTCCAGATTCTGCGCCAAGGAGAGGTAATAATAAAAAAAACAGATATATTCTAACACTACATTTATGAAGGAGGAAAACAAAGTAAAACGGTACTGGCTTTATCTATTTGGGATTGTACTGTTTTCGGTTTTTTTTGTTGGTTGCGCAACAAAACAAACAATATATAATCAAGATATGTTGGTTACTGTATTCCAATCATCGAAAGTTAATTTTTCATCACAGAAAAAAAGAGTGAAGCCAAAAAAAATTGTGGCAAAAGGGTTGTATCTTACGGCATATTCAGCTGGATCATCAAAAAAACTACAACAAACTATTGAATTAATTAATGCTACAGAATTAAACGCTATTGTAATAGATATAAAAGATGCAAGTGGGTATGTGCTTTACGACAGTAATGTCCCGTTGGTAAATGCATTAGAATTAGAAGATAATAGGCTTGGGGATGTAGAAAAAATAATAGAAACACTGCACGAAAATAATATATATGTTATAGCCAGACAAACTGTTTTCCAAGATCCAGTTTTGGCAAAAAACAAACCAGAGTGGGCAATAAAACATAGGCAAGGTGGGTTATGGAAAGACCACAAAGGTTTGGCGTGGGTTGACCCCACTATTCAAGATGTGTGGGAATATAATGCAGCAATTGCAAAAGAAGCTATTGCACTTGGGTTTGATGAGATAAATTTTGATTATGTACGATTTCCAAGTGATGGAAATATGAGAAACGTGGTATACACGACCGGTGATCAAGAAAAGTACGCGGTTATGGGAGACTTCTTTCATTTTCTAGACAAAAAACTTTCTCACGAACCAGCGTGGATTTCTATAGACATGTTTGGGTTTGTAATGGAACGACATGATGGTATGACTATTGGTCAGCGGCTACAGGATGCGGTCGATCATATTGATTATATTTGCCCCATGATGTATCCATCGCATTACCCAAGTGGGCATCTTGGTTTAATAAATCCTGCCGCTGAGCCTGGAAAAGTTATAGAAAATGGTATGAAAATGGGTGTGCCGCACTTTACAGAAAAACGAGCTATTGTGCGTCCTTGGATACAAGCTTTTAATATAGGCGCAGTATATGATGCACAAAAAATACGAGAACAAATAGTAGAAATAGAGAAATATCCAGAAGCTGGTTGGCTTTTGTGGAATGCAGCAAATAGGTATTCTTCAGCAGGAATTACACCAAGTAATTGACACTTTGTGTATAGTACCCTTGACAAAAGTGGTTTTTTCTAGTAGTGTAGAGCGTGTAATCATACACAAAAAAAGAAAGGAAAGGGTATGGATTATGAATGCGCAAACGGTCACATATCATCCAGTAGATACACCGTATCCGAGAGGTATTACCCTCGATAGTCAAAGGACAAAAATTCCAGAGCAGGCATTTTGGATGAAACCAACATCTACCGGCTGGATTTTTTCAATGCATTTAGTAAACCCGTTACAGCAGGTGGAAAATTTTGTTGCTGATAAAGGGAAGGATTTCTTTGTAGATGCACTTTGTGATAAAATTCGGAATAATCAAGACTCTAGTCCCTACGGTTTCACAATTTTTACTACAAGAGAACAGCAGGTGCTGAGTCTACTGCTCCAAGAGGCAGAGCGAAAAGTTATTTCTGTGGACATACCGCTAGATGCTGAATTTTTAGTTAACGGAGATGTGGTTATTTACGAAACTGTATTTCTTAACGAAAAGAGGGTTACTTTCCAAGGGTTTGCTGATACTATGCAAGACCAAACCATTTTTTCAGAGGTTGCACAAGATGTTACCCGTCTTGCAAGTGCCTTGTGTGCTTATCGTATTGATCGGGGGGCTTGGGTTGCATCAGAGAATATTCGTGCATTTGATAACTTTTTAGAAGGGTCATCAGGAAAAAATAGTGTGGACCTGGCTAAGGCTGTTGTAGAGGAGCTATCTGTGTTTATTAATACGACTCTTTCGGTGTATTGTACGGAATACAATGTACCAATAATATACAGAAATGCCGGAAAGGTAGAAAAAAAGGTATTTGGTTTTAATATATCAATACAGCAATCTTCCAAAAGTTTTCTAGAAAAACTAAGGGATGCGGTATTAGGCTATACCTTTTATAAAAGTGTCGAGCACATGTGTATTCTTTTAGAAAAAGATGTATATAGTAAAATAGAAGGGGTTCCAGCATTTTTCTCTGTAAGTCCATTGGGTCACTATCGTTTGGCAGTACGGGAATATGCCTGGTTCACGACTCCTATTCGGACTATAGTTGGGTTACTCAACATAGTAAATCTCGCAATGTTCTTACGTGGAGAGGAATATTTTTTAAGTGATAATGACATTGGCAGGATCGTTAATGAGTTAAATCGATCCTAGATTACGCCACCATGTTTTTTCTTTTTTGCCCTGTTGCTCAGGGCTTCTTTTTATTTTGGAACACTTTATGTTATAGTCTTTATATATGGATACTGTATCACTATATAATATTCAGAATATAAAACATATTTTGAATACACACAATCTTACCCCATCAAAACATTTTGGTCAGAACTATCTTATTTCTTCACGTGCCATTGATGCAATATGTGCAGCTGCGGATATACAAAAAGAAGACTGTGTTTTTGAGGTTGGTCCAGGGCT
>CETH01139889.1_pt1 | contig 10402 bp, 10 predicted proteins | sample 361461 | NCBI WGS metagenome assembly CETH01 (sample SAMEA2622695, study PRJEB7988) | marine metagenome | isolation source: saline water (ENVO:00002010), including
TCAGGGCTGCGTAATCAGGCAGAGGGCTGATTTGTGCAGCGTTTCCCTAACGGCGACCAGCAGCGCAATGTGTGGCCTACGCAGCATTTCCGCGATCAGCGCACCGACAGCCGTCAACAGTACGGCAATTTCAGGAATCAACAGTGCAAGATCACGAGCCATCACAGTGCCAGCGCCGATGTAGTGCGGTGGATGATACCCAGCACCCAGGAGGGTGCCACGCCAGTGCCGACAGTGAGCACCAGCAATGGCCCCACAGCAAGCCACTCACGAGCGCTCAAATCAGGCATGGTCTGCCAGCGCTGCCGGGGCTCGCCCAGAAAGGTTTCCCGCAGTGCTTTAATGATTCAGAAGTTCATTGCTTTGACCCGAGTTTCACCACCCTCAAACGCAGCGCATTCACGATCACGCTGACCGATGACAGCGACATGGCGGCCGCTGCAAAAATGGGCGACAGCAGTATCCCGAAAAACGGGTACAAAACCCCTGCCGCTATCGGAACACCGGCGGAGTTGTAAACGAAGGCGAAAAACAGGTTCTGACGGATATTGCGCATGGTCGCCAGAGACAAACGGCGCGCCTCGACAATTCCCATCAGGTCGCCGCGTAGCAGCGTAATGCCGGCGCTTTCGATGGCGACATCGGTCCCGGTACCCATGGCCACACCGACATCCGCCGTTGCCAGTGCAGGCGCATCGTTTACGCCGTCACCCGCCATCACGACAACACGGCCTTCGTCTTTCAGGCGCTGGACGATCTTGCCCTTATCTTCCGGCAGGACTTCCGCTTCCACTTCGTCGATATGCAGTTTTCGAGCAACTGCTTCAGCTGAAGTGCGGTTATCGCCGGTCAGCATGACCACCCGGATGCCGTCTTTTTGCAGCGCGGAAATAGCGGCTTCGGTGGTTTCCTTGACCGGATCGGCAATCGCCAGCAACCCTGCGACGTTTCCGTCGACAGCAGCAAAAATCACGGTAGCACCATCTTTTCGGAGCTGGTCGGCGTCGCCGTCAAATCGCGTGGTGTCGACATTTTCCGACTCCATGAGAAGGCGGTTACCAAGTAGCACCCGCTTGCCGTCTATTCGACCGGTAACCCCTTTACCATTCGGAGAGTCAAAGTCTTCCGCATCCGGAAGCTTCAGGTCCATGCCCTTGGCTTTATCGAGTATGGCGTGAGCCAGTGGGTGCTCACTGCCTTTCTCCAGGCCGCCTGCATAACGCATGAGACTACTGTCATCGAACCCGTTGGCCGCGACAAGCCGGGTGACTTGCGGCTTGCCCTCTGTCAGCGTGCCGGTTTTATCCACCACCACGGTGTCCACCTTCTCCATACGCTCCAAGGCTTCCGCATCGCGAATCAGAACGCCACTTTGAGCACCGCGTCCGACACCCACCATGATGGACATGGGCGTCGCCAAGCCAAGTGCGCAAGGGCAGGCAATGATCAGAACACTGACCGCTGCAATCAGCCCGAACGCCATAGGCGGCGTGGGCCCGAAGAATGACCAGGCTATAAAGGCGATAATGGCGATCACGATCACCGCAGGCACAAAATAACCCGCCACCTTGTCGGCCAGGCCCTGAATGGGCGCGCGGCTGCGCTGGGCGCTCGCCACCATCTGCACAATCTGGGACAGCATGGTGTCACGGCCAACCTTGTCGGCCCGCATGATAAAGCTGCCCTGCTGGTTGATACTGCCGCCGATCACCTGGTCGCCGGATTTTTTGCTGACTGCCAAAGGCTCACCGGTCACCATGGATTCATCCACGTTGGAGCTGCCTTCAAGCACCTCGCCGTCCAACGGCACCTTGTCTCCCGGACGCACCCGCAAGCGGTCACCGACCTTGACCTGATCAAGCGACACATCGGATTCGCTGCCATCGTCGTCCAGTTTTCTGGCCGTCGCCGGTGCCAGATCCAGCAGGGCCTTGATGGCACCAGAGGTTTTCTCTCTGGCGCGCAATTCCAGCACCTGCCCCAGCAGCACCAGCACCACGATGACAGCAGCCGCCTCGAAGTAGACGGCGACCGAGCCGTCTTCCTGCCGGAAGGCGCCTGGGAAGATCTGCGGCGCCAGGGTCGCCACCAGGCTGTAGATCAGCGCGACGCCGGTACCAATGGCAATGAGCGTAAACATGTTCAAGTTACGGCTAACCACGGATTTCCAACCCCGGACGAAGAAGGGCCAACCGCACCAGAGCACCACAGGCGTTGCCAGCACCAGTTGAATCCAGTTGGACATCTGCGGGGCTATAATGTGATCGAGTCCGGTGAGGTGCCCACCCATCTCCAGCACCAGTACAGGCAGGGCCAGCACCAGGCCGATCCAGAATCGGCGGGTCATGTCTTTGAGTTCTTCCGAAGGCCCGTCGTCCAGGCTTACCTGCTCGGGCTCCAGGGCCATGCCGCAGATTGGGCAGTCCCCTGGCCCTTGCTGCCGAATCTCGGGGTGCATGGGACAGGTATACATAGTGCCCGGCGCTACCGGCTCTTGCTGTTTCTTTTCCCAATCGAGGTACTGCTCAGGGTCCTCGTCGAATTTGGACTGGCAACGCGACGAGCAGAAGTACCAGGTTTTACCGCCATGCTGGCTGCGGTGTTCCGCGGTATGCGGATCCACTGCCATGCCGCAAACCGGATCCTTGGCGGTGTGCCCGCCAGGTTCTTTATCGGCGTGGTGATCGTGGTCATGGGCGTGATGGTGCTCAGCCATTCTGTTCTCCTGTTTTATCGGCGGGCCAGTCTGCAAATGCAATGAAATACAGCAGAACCAGATTGACGATAGGGATCAGTATCAGTACACCCATCCACCCCGGATACCCCGTGCGCTGGCAAATACGCCAGGCCGGAATGACGACCACAATGGCAATCACCAGCATCCACAGCCAGTGGCCTGCCCACATGGTGTTCCCGAACATGTTATCTCCCATCATGGCAATAGCCTCTCTTCCTGATTCTGGTTAATGGTGACGATGCGCGTGACTCTCTTCCTGTTTCGCTTGCGCGGATTCCGGCGATCTTTTCAGGAAAATCTGCTCGGAGACTGCAAGCACAATCATGGTGACCACTGCCACGCCGATGACGAACGGGTCCGTATTCAGTTTTACCCAGACAAAGCCGCCCAGAGCCAAAAGATCCAACAAGATGGCTGTAGTTGGCACCCAGGTGTTGGCCTTAATGTCTTTGCGAAGATAGCGCAGTACACCCCAGTGAATGGCAATGTCCATAATCAGGTAAAACACGATACCCAGCGCGGCAATTCGTGACAGATCAAAGAAGGCGGTGAGGATCAGCCCCAGGACAACGGTATACACCAGTGTGTGTTTCTGGATGCTGCCGGGCATGCCAAAATGCCGATGTGGTACGAGCTTCATCTCCGTCAGCATCGCCAGCATGCGGGATACCGCGAAGACGCTGGCGAGAATACCGCCCGCCGTGGCCATCATGGCAATAGCGACAGTAAACCAGACACCGTAATCGCCGAGAGCGGGACGCGCAGCAGCAGCGAGGGAGTAATCCTGCGTTTCGATAATTTCAGCCAGTGACAGGTTGCTGGCGACCGCGAAGCCCACCAGCGTGTAGATCACCACGCAGGCGGCAATGGAAATCACGATGGCGCGCCCGACGTTTCGCTTTGGGTCTATTACTTCCGAACCACTGTTGGTGATGGTCGTAAAGCCTTTGAACGCCAGAATCCCCAGTGCGGTTGCGCCCAGGAAGTTGCCCAGCGCTCCGGCTTCACCGGGCTCCGAAAAATCAACCGCGACTGAGTCGGCAATCCAGATCCCGACCAGACCGAAAATCAGTATGCCGCCGATTTTCAGGATCCCGATAAAGGAAGCCACCCCTTGAATCATCCGATTGCCCAGCAGGTTGATCAGAAAGGCCGCAAGAATGAGCGCCACGCCGAGAATGGGCACCATGCGGCCACTGTCATCCCCGCCGAAAAGTTGCATGGTGTAAGAGCCAAAGGTCCGGGCCAGGAAGCTCTGAGCGATGACCATGGAAAAATACATCAACAGGGCGTTGAAAGCCGTTGGCAGCCGGTTTCCGTAGGCCTTGTGCAGGTACATGCCGATACCGCCGGCGGAAGGGTAGGTATTGGAGATCTTGATGTAGGAATAGGCGCTGAAGCTCACAATCACCGCTGCAGCGAGAAAGGCCAGCGGGAAAAGGACACCGGTCATCTGGGCCATCTGCCCGGTAAGTGCAAAAATACCGGCGCCAATCATGACGCCGGTACCCAGCATCACCGTCCCTGACAGAGTGAGACTACCTTCCTGGTAGCGAGTGCTTCGATCTTCCTCCCTGTTCATTCAACCTCCTGTTATTTTTTCATGGGTGGAATCTTGGAACAGCAGAACGGCTCATGCTTGGCATTTGCCCGGACGTTGTCGTCGGTAAACCGGTACCAGGCCAGTTTGCGCCGGGTCCACCATCCGGTTTTCAATCGGCCACCGTAAGCCTTGATCAGTTCCAGTAATTCATCGACGGACCAGTGGGTTCCATCGTACGTCACCTGCAATGTGCCATTTGGCTTACGCTCGGCGAAATCAACGCATGGGTGGTGATTCAGATCGTGGATGAGCCCCTCCCACTGATCCTCTCCAAGCCCCTCGACGATCATTTTTCGGCGCAACAAAAACTGCTCCTGGTTGGTTGCTTTGTGTGCTTTGGTCATGGGGTGACACCTCTCTTCCTGATGACTTCTCCCTGTATCAAAACACTTCAACCTGAACTGCGACTGAAAATGGACACATGCTTTCGGTGAATTTGAGTTACATCAAATCATAGACGAAAAAAGGCCATGGGTTTCCCCATGGCCCGTTAGCATCAACGTCAGAAGGCGATTCGAGCGCCGATCACAGCAAACCAGTCTTCTGTGCTTCCGCCGCCGGTTTCAGCTAGATCTGCGGTATCGCCGTATTTTCGTTCATGCACCACACCGACATAGGGTGAAAAGGCGCGATCAACCAAGTCATAACGCAGACGCAGCCCTACTTCGGTGGACACCAGACCTTTGCCAACACCAATTTCACGATCCTCACTGAAGGCCACCGTTGCGTCCAGTGTCGCCGCGAGGATCCAATAATTGGTGAGCAATAATTCATACTCTGCGTCCAGCTCAGCGGACGTCTCACCTTCATCGCTCACATACAGGTTGGCGTCAACCTCAAACCATTGCGGTGCAAGCCCAGCGACACCCAACACGGCATAAGTGCGATCCGGTCCCTCGGGGGTGTCGAAACGCACACCCGCTTTGGCATCGAAGAACTTGGAAATGGGGATCTGGCCGACCAACTGGTTTTCCAGCGTTTCGTAGGCCTGCTCCTCTATTTCGTATTCGCCGGTTGTGAGCAACCGGACTTTAAAATCGTCAGTGCCATAGAAGGCATCCGCATTCCAGACGCCCAGCTCCTCGCCATCGTCGCTGTAGCGGTACTCAAATTCCTCGAATTGAACGCCCCAGGTTGTGAGCGGCTGTTTACGAGCCGTGGTGTCGGAAATCATTTCCTGAGCTGTCACCGCCGTTGAGAAACCAACTGAGGCAAGAAAACTGACGGCGACAAGTGATCGAATACAACTCATGCCTCACCTCCATCTTCAGCAATCACGTCTGTTTTGGCCTGCGTTGAATCTGGCCCACCTTCAATAATTACCTTACGGAACATACCAGCGGCCGCGTGATAGGACAGGTGACAGTGGAACGCCCACTGGCCGGGCGCGTCGACCTCGGTTTCCATGTAAACCGTGGTACCCGGGTTCACGTTGATTGTATGTTTGATCGGGTTCCACTGGCCGGCGCCGACGTCCAAAATCGACCACATGCCGTGCAGGTGCATTGGATGCGTCATCATGGTTTCATTCACAAACTTGAAGCGGACCCGCTCACCGTATTTCAGACGAATCGGATCGGCGTCTTCATACTTGACGCCATTAATGCTCCAGGTGTAACGCTCCATATTGCCGGTCAGGCGAAGCTCGATTTCCCGGGTCGGTTCGCGGTCTTCATACAGTGGATCTTGGGCCTTCAGGTCAGCATAGGACAGGAACTTGCCGCCATTGGCTGCCGTGGGTACAAGGCCACTTCCCTTGGCGTAAAAGGGGTCGCTTTGGCCGCCTTTTCCCATCGCCATGGAACCATGATCCATGCCTTCCATGTTGGAATGATCCATGCTGTCCATGTTGGAGTGGTCCATTCCCTCCATTGAGGAGTGATCCATCCCGGACATATCTTCTGAGCTGTCCATATCCATGTTCCCATGATCCATGCCCGCCATGCTGCCATGGTCCATACCAGGCATACCGCCCATATCAGCCATGGTCAGTCGGGCAGCTTCACGCAGTTGCGGCACTGCCGCTTCCATGCCCTCTTCGGGGGCCAGTGTTGCCCTGGCGTATCCGGAACGTCCCATGGATTCGGCGAAGATGGTGTAGGCCTGCTCATCTTTCGGGTGGACGATCACATCATAGGTTTCCGCCACACCGATCCGGAACTCGTCCACGTTAACGGGCTGAACGTTGTTGCCATCGGCCTGTACAACCGTCATGTCCAGACCGGGAATCCGTATGTCGAAGTAGGTCATGGCCGAGGAGTTGATGAACCGCAGCCGGATGCGTTCTCCGGGCTCAAAAAGGCCAGTCCAGTTCTGCTCGGGACCTTTGCCGTTGATCAGGCCCGTAAAGCCTTGCAGGTCCTCAACGTCCGCTTTCATCATGCGCATGTCGCCCCAGGCCATCCGGTCTCGGACCGTATTCATCAGGCCATTCTTTGACGCGTCCGAGAAAAACTCGCCCACGGTTTGCTGCTCGCGGTTGTAATAGTCCGGCATCATTTTCAGGTTGCGCATGATGCGGTCACCGGAATGGGGGTGCTTGTCAGTCAACTGCACCACGTACTCGCGGTCATAACGAAACGGCTCACGTTTTTCCGGTTCGATCACAATGGCACCATAGGCGCCGTCCGGCTCCTGAAAACCAGAGTGGCTGTGGAACCAGTAGGTGCCTGCCTGCTGGATAGGAAACTCATAGGTAAAGGTTTCACCCGGCTTGATGCCCGGGAAACTGATACCAGGCACACCGTCCTGGTTAAAAGGAAGGATCAGGCCGTGCCAGTGAATGGACGTCATCTCATCCAGGTTGTTGGTCACGTTGATCCGGACGTTCTCGCCTTCCTTGAAACGCATTACCGGTCCCGGAGATGCGCCGTTGTATCCAATGCCTTCCTTCACAAAATCGCCGGTATCAATTTTTACCCGGTCGACCGTAAGGTCGTATTCGCCGGCCAGAACCATGGCTGGCATCAGCAGGCTCAAAAGCCCTGTCAAAAAGCGTGGTTTCATCTGTGTTGCTCCGAACTACACGTCATTGAAGCCGGGCCGAGAAACGTGTCTCAGCCCCGCGCTCGCGGACCTCAGTTAAGCGAGTTACTCGAAATTGACCTCACCGTACATCCCGGCCTGATAGTGGCCCGGCACGTTGCAGGCAAATTCGATATTGCCTTTATCAGAGAACTTCCATACCACTTCTTTACTTTGGCCCGGTTCCAGCAACACGCTGTTCGGGTCGTCATGCTTCATGGAATGGCCATTCCCCATATCCATATTCATCATGTCGTGGTTCAGCTTGCCGCCCTGGATGACGCCATGCTCAACCATCATCATCATTTTCTCTTGATGAGCTTCGTGCATGTCGGGAGTGCCAACACTGAACTCATGGACGAGGTTTCCCTTGTTCTCCACCACGAAGCGAACGGTTTCACCCGGCTTTACACTGATTTCTTCGGGTTCGTAGTAGTTGTCGTACATCTCGACAGTTACGGTTCGGCTGGCCTCCGACGCTTTGCCAGGTTCACCGCTTGTAGCGCCGTGCCCGTGGCCACCATCATGGGCGCCAGCCGCAAACGCTGTTGCCGACATTGAAAGCGCCATACCCGCTACGAATAGTTTTGATGCATTCATCTTTTTATCCTCTGTAAAATATTGCTCGAAAAACACTGCAGGATTCAGCCCCAATCTTGAGCAATGTCCAGAATCGGTTGTTATCTTCTCTCACTAACCTGAATTCTTTCTGAATAACTCGAACTATTTTCCGTTCAGGCTGAATTCAGGTTAATCAGTCACACTTTCGACCGCGGACCATACATAGAAGGAAAAACTCATGCGTTTACTGCTCGTCGAAGATGACCGCTTGCTTGCTGAGGGTCTGGTCAGGCAGTTGGGAAAAGCAGGTTTCAGCGTTGATACAAGTCCCAGTGCCCGAGAAGCCGTCGTTCTGGGTGAGCAAGAGGATTACCGTGCTGTTGTTCTGGACCTGGGTCTACCTGATGGCAACGGGCTGGACGTATTGAGAAAGTGGCGAACGAATCACGTCAGCTGTCCGGTCTTGATTCTGACCGCGAGAGGCGATTGGCAGGATAAGGTTAACGGCTTAAAAGCCGGGGCAGACGATTACCTGGCAAAACCTTTTCAGACAGAAGAGCTAATCGCACGCCTCAACGCACTCGTGCGTCGAAGTGAAGGAAGGGTCCATGCTCAGGTTAAAGCCGGCCGCTTTGAACTGGACGAAAACCGCCAGAGTCTCAAGATGGACGACGGCGTGGAACATACACTTACCGGCACCGAATTCCGGCTGCTACGTTGTTTGATGAGCCGCCCTGGCCACGTCTTTTCCAAAGAACAACTAATGGAACAGCTTTACAACTTGAATGATAGCCCGAGCGAAAACGTCATTGAGGCGTATATTCGGAGGTTAAGGAAGCTAGTGGGCAGCGAAACCATCTCAACACGACGCGGCCAGGGGTACATTTTTAATGCGATTCCTTAAAAAGCCTGCGTCCGTAAAAGGAACCTTGCTTGCGCTGTTACTGCCCGCCGGAATTGGTCTAATGGGGGTGGCGTGGTTGGTCCATGGCTTGCTGCTCGACCGAATGTCTCGGGAATTCGTTGAAAGCCGACTGAAAGATGAAGTCGTTTTCCTTGAGCACCAGATTCGCGACGCGAATGGTGAAGTTGACACTCTCCAGACGGGCGATTATTTCCAGGATGTTTTTCATCATGCCTTTGCCATACATACACCCGAACAGACCATCATTTCACCCGATACTTGGGAGCCCTTGTTAACGCCTCTGATTGAAAACGAAGAAGACGGAACCGTTCGCGTAGAAGATGCCGAAACCACTGATACTCCCTTAGACATCCTCGCCTACCGAAAGTCTTTTCAGGTCGGTGAAACACCCATCGTCGTAATCGTTTCTGAAGATCTGGGTGCGCTGAAACGCAGCCAAGCTGCACTTCATACCTGGACCGCCGTAGTATCAGTTCTGTTGATTATGCTCTTGGTCGCCGTGCTCTGGTTCGGAATCACGATGTCCATGCGACCGGTTGTCACACTCAAAGCCGCATTAAAAAGACTCCAGGACGGAGAGATCTCCCGAATCAACGTTCAGTCGCCAGAGGAGTTCCACCCGCTGGTTCTTCAACTAAATCAGTTGCTGGACTCCTTAGATCAGCGACTGGAGCGCTCCAGGGACGCTCTCGCAAACCTGTCTCATAGCGTCAAAACCCCCATCGCAGCCGTCCGGCAGATACTGGAAGACGACACACGTCCTCTCGACACCAATCTAAGGCGCCAGATGGTGGAGCGACTAAGCGATATCGACAGGCAATTAGAAGCTGAAATGCGTCGAAGCAGTTTTGCAGGGCCCCAGATTGGAAAAAGCGCCTACCCCATAAAACAGGCACGGGATCTTTTGTGGATGCTCGGTCGTTTATATCCGGAAAAGTCGTTTGAACTATCGAGTTCTCTGCCTGAAGACAGCCGATGGCCGATAGAAGAACATGATCTAAATGAAGTATTGGGCAACTTACTCGACAATGCTGGCAAATGGTCTTCGAGATGCGTAGAGCTCTCTGTGGAACAAGGCAGCGGCTTCAAGCGAATAGTTGTTGCTGATGATGGCCCAGGGGTTAATCACAAGGATTTAGCCAGTTTGGGCCAAAGGGGTCTGCGGCTAGATGAGCAAACACCTGGGCACGGTCTCGGCCTTGCTATCGTTCGAGATATAGTGACTCGCTATGAAGGTAAAATCAGCTTTTCGACTAAGTCCTGTAGCGGTTTACGCGTTTCTATCGAATTATTAAGATAAAATCGAATGTTCGCTTTTGTTTAGCAGCGGACCGATCGAGGCGTCCGGTGGAGGCCGTAGGCCAGCAAGGTCAGGGACTGGCGAGCCTAAGAGAGACAGAGAGAAATAGATTTCTCTCTGTCCGGTTGCTGCAATTTGTGAAATTAAGATGGGTTATGCCGCTTATTAGTTAAAGATGACCAGGCTGCTCCCGCAAGCATGGGGGTGTACGAATTTTTGTGTAACCGGCTAATGAGCGACACTGTCGCTCCG
>CETH01142439.1_pt1 | contig 10392 bp, 8 predicted proteins | sample 361461 | NCBI WGS metagenome assembly CETH01 (sample SAMEA2622695, study PRJEB7988) | marine metagenome | isolation source: saline water (ENVO:00002010), including
CTTTATTGTGTAATTAAACGGGGGAAACACAAAAGATGCGAAAATTTGGTAGCGTTAACGAGTTAGTTAACACTTTGAATCCAGAACATCCGGTCTATTGTATAAGACCTAATTCAGTAAAAAAATCAGTGGAGTTTTTTAAAAATAATTTTCCTGGAAAGGTTCTTTATGCTGTCAAGACAAATCCTAATGAGCAAATTATAAAAACCATTGTTAATAATGGTATCAAAAATTTTGATGTTGCTTCAGTCAATGAAATAAAACTGATAAGAAAAATTGATAGTAAAGTTAAATTATATTTCATGCACACAATTAAAAGCAGAGAAAGTATAAAAGAAGCATATTTTAAATATAATGTAAAAGATTTTGCCTTAGATACTAAAGAAGAATTGCTGAAAATTCTTGAAGCGACAAACAATGCAAAAGATTTAAGCTTATATGTAAGAGTAGCAATTTCCAATGAGCATGCAGAAATTGATTTATCCAGAAAATTTGGTGCTTCGTCGAGCGAAGCTTTGGGTTTATTAAGGCTTTCTAAAGAGCATGGGAAAAAGGTTGGTTTAAGCTTTCATGTGGGATCACAGTGTATGGATAAAATTTCTTTTTCAAAAGGAATATCAGAAATTGGAAATATAATTAAAAAAACAAAAATCCTTCCAGATGTTATTAATATTGGTGGTGGTTTTCCTTCCATATATCCAGACTTAATTCCTGAGCCACTAGAAAATTATTTGGAAGAAATTAAAGAAAATTTGAATAATTTAAAGTTAGAAAAAATGCCAGAAATATTTTGTGAACCTGGTCGTGCAATAGTAGCAGAAGCAGGATCTACTATTGTTAAAGTTATTTTAAAGAAAAAACAAAAACTTTATATTAACGATGGAACTTATGGATCTTTGTTCGATGCGGGAGTTCCAAATTTTGTTTTGCCAACAAAGATGATTACTAATGGAAGAATTGTTTCAAAAAAAATGACGACTTTTAGTTTCTTCGGGCCAACTTGTGATAGCCTCGATTATATGAAGGGCCCTTTCTTGTTACCAAATAATATCAAAGAAGGAGATTATATTGAGCTTGGACAACTTGGTGCTTACGGAACTACATTCAGAACAAAATTCAATGGTTTTTACTCTGATGCAATTTATCAAGTAGATGACAAGCCTATTCTTTCCATGTACGATCGTGAAGAAAAGGTTGATTACTTGGTTGCGTAATGAATAAAAAAAATAGTCCTGCCTTAGGACATAACAAAAAATCTTTATTAAAGTCCGAAGTTGAACATATTGATATAGCATCCTTTGATGCCAGAAAAATTATTGAGTCTATGAAAAAGATGTCCTTCACATCAAGGGATACTGCTAAAGCAGCCGAAATTTATAATGAAATGTTAAAGGATAAAAATTGTTCTATATTTTTAACAATTGCCGGCTCGACATCTGCTGGGGGATGCATGAAACTTTATTCTGATTTAGTTAAATACAATATGGTTGATGCCATTGTGGCTACTGGAGCTTCCATAGTTGATATGGATTTCTTTGAAGCTTTGGGCTTTAAACATTATCAAGGCGATCAATTCAAGGATGATAAGGTTTTAAGAGAAAATTATATAGATAGAATTTATGATACTTATATTGATGAAGAACAGCTCCAAATTTGTGATAAAACTATATGCGAAATAGCTAATAAACTTGTTCCAAAAGCTTATACTTCAAGAGAGTTTATAAAGGAAATGGGTAAATATTTAAAAAAAAATGCAAAAAAGAAAAATTCTTTAATAGAGGTAGCTTATGATCATAATGTCCCAATATTTTGTCCTGCATTTACTGATAGCTCTGCTGGTTTTGGTTTGGTAATGCACCAAGAGCAAAACCCTTCTAAACATATTACAATCGACTCTATAAAAGAATTTAGGGAACTTACTGAAATTAAATTAAAATCAAAAGACTCGGGTTTGTTAATGGTTGGTGGAGGTGTTCCAAAGAATTTTGTTCAGGATACAGTGGTGTGTGCTGAGCTTTTAGGTAAAAAGGTTGATATGCACAAATATGCCATACAAATAACCGTTGCTGATACAAGAGATGGGGCTTGTAGCAGTTCAACTTTAAAAGAAGCTAGCTCATGGGGCAAGGTTGATACTTCCAAAGAACAAATGGTTTTTGCGGAAGCTACAAGTGTGCTTCCCTTGATTGGGAGCGATGCTTATCATCGTCAAAATTGGAAAAATAGAGAAAGAAGAAATTTCCAAAAATTATTTTAGCAAAATGGCAAAAATAAAAATAGCTCTAATACAGATGAAAATGTCGTCTGAGACTCAAAAAAATATGAGTGTTGCAATCAGAAAGATAAAAGAAGCAAGCAAAAAGAAAGCTAAAGTTATCTGTTTGCCAGAATTATTTTTATCAAATTATTTTTGCCAGGAAGAAAAGCATTCTAACTTTAATTTAGCTGAAAAGATACCTGGGAGAACGACAGATATACTTTCGTCACTAGCTAAAGATCTTAAAATTATAATTATTGCACCAATTTTTGAAAAAAAAACTTCGGGTATATATCATAATAGCCTCGTGGTGATTAATGAGAAAGGAAAAATACTTGGAAAGTATAGAAAAATGCATATACCTGATGACCCCCAATATTATGAAAAATTTTATTTTACACCTGGTGATCTGGGTTTTAAATCTTTTAAAACAAGTTATGGTAAACTTGGAACTTTAATTTGTTGGGATCAATGGTTTCCAGAAGCTGCTAGACTTACTTCTTTGCAAGGTGCGGAAATACTTTTTTATCCAACAGCAATTGGTTGGCATCCTAAAGAAAAAAGAAAGTTTGGTAAATCTCAACTTAACTCCTGGATAAATGTGCAAAGATCACATGCTATCGCAAACGGAGTATATGTTGCGGCAGTAAATAGAGTTGGTATAGAAAAACGAGGTTCGAAAAAATTGGAATTTTGGGGCAATACAATTGTTTTTGATCCAAGTGGAAATGTTGTTGCTAGTGCAAAACAGGGAGAGAGAACCTTAATTTGCGATATTGATTTTAAAAAAGTTGAAAATGTCAGAAGACATTGGCCTTTTTTTAGAGACAGAAGAATTGATTTTTACAAAGGCATATTAAATAACCCTAAAGATGCATAACATACATGGAGATGGCATTTATAGGATGCCTGCAGAATGGGAGCCTCAAAAATCAACTTGGATAGCTTGGCCGCATAATAAAGAAGATTGGCCAGGAAAATTTAGTGAAATACCCTGGGTTTTTAGTAAAATTATTGCTGAGCTTTCCAAGGTTCAATTAGTTAACATATTAGTCAAAGATAAATCAGATCAAAAGACAGTCGGTTTGTTTCTAGAAATTCTAGGAGCAAAAATAAAAAATACAAGACTAATAGTTTGCAAAACAGATAGAGCTTGGACAAGAGATTTTTTGCCAATATTTATTAAAGATAAAAACAAAAGAAATGTACTATCTAATTGGGAGTTTAACGGTTGGGCAAAATATAAAAATTTTAAAAATGATAATAAAACATATCTTGGTGTAAATAAATTTAAAAAAATTAAGATTATAAAACCAAAATTTAAAAAAAAGAAAATTGTCCTAGAGGGTGGTTCTATTGACGTAAATGGCAAAGGTCTTCTTTTAACAACTAAGCAATGTTTGTTAAGTAGAGTTCAACAAAGAAATAAAGGATTTAATAAGAATGATTATGGTCAAATATTTAATAAATTTTTTGGTGTGAGAAAAATAATTTGGTTAAATAAAGGAATATATGGAGACGATACTCATGGTCATATTGATGACATTGCCAGATTTATTGACAAAAATAAAATATTTATAGCAGTAGAAAAGAATAAAAAAGATAAAAATTTTAAAAATCTTAACGAAAATTTAAAAATAATTAAAAAATTTGAAAAAGAAAATAAAGAAAAATTTAAAATTATAAAAATACCTATGCCAAAACCAAAATTTATAGATGGTATTAGATTGCCTGCAAGCTACCTTAATTTTTACATTGCAAATAAAGTTGTTTTAGTTCCATCTTTTAATGACTCTAAAGATAAGGTCGTCTTAAAAATATTTAAAAAATATTTTAAAAATAGAAGAATAATTCAAATAGATAGTTCAATTTTAGTATGGGGGTTTGGAACAATTCATTGTTTGACTCAACAGGAACCAATCTAATTATTTTTTGATATTAAATCTGAGTTTTTCCAACTTATTGCTACTAAAGCTCCACCAAGTTTAGATGAAGAGAATTCAATTTCCGCTTTTTTTCTTTCTAATAAAGTCTTACCTATGAAAGTTCCTAAACCTAAACCTGATTTAGATTTGATTTTTTTTGATTTCGAAGCAATGTAAGGTTCTCCTATAATTTTTACTATATCATCAGGAAATCCAGGACCATCGTCTGAAATTTCAATTCTAGTTTCATTGTTTTCACTAACTAAATTGATATTGATTTCCTTTTTAGAAAACTTAACTGCATTACCTACAAAGTTTCGAATTCCATAAGTTATTTCTGGAGATCTTTTAATAGGAATTTTTTTATTTGTTTGATTTATATTTAAAATGATTTTCTTTTCTGTAATTTCTTCAAATGAACTTTTTATTTCATTCAGCAAATCCTGCAAGAATACATTTGCCACATATTTATCATCCACTATTTTATTTTGGGAGATTTTTTTTAATATATCTCCACATTTTTTAGCTTGCACTAGTAAAGTTTCGATGTCTTCATTAAATGATTCATTTTTAAATTTTTCTTTTTTTAATTCTTTAGCAATTACAGTTATAGTTGATAACGGCGTACCCAGGGAATGTGCTGCTGCAGCTGCCTGATGACCAATTGAGTCTAGCTCTTGTTCTTTTGCTAAAATAAGTTCTAATCTATTTAGAGCGTTACCTCTTTTTCTAGCTTCATATCCAAAACGAAAACCAAAATAAGTTAAGAAAATCAGCACAATTGTTAGAGATGTTGGGATCGATAAAATATAATATTCAGGTACATGAAAATGAAGATTTCCATCATTTGGTAAAGGTAAATAGTTAAAAGTGAGTAATAACAAACCTAATGTTGTTATAAAAGACAAGAAGAAAGTACTGGATAAATTTAATAATGTTGAAGATATAATAGCTGGTACGATAAGGAAAATTATAAAAGGATTTGTTACACCTCCAGTTAAATAAAGTAATACTGCTAATTGTATAACATCATAAAATAATAGTATCGTTGACTCTGTATTGTTTAGTTGATTTTTCTTAATTCCAAATTGAACAAAAATATTTGAAACTCCTCCAAAAAAAATTGTTAAAGAACAGTAAACTAATGGAAGTTCAAATTTTACAAAAAAATGTACTATATATATTGTTACTAATTGCCCTATTAAAGCTATCCATCTTAAAATTACTACTGTCTTTTTCTCTAACTTTAAGTCCTCATCATATTTGAGGAGATTGGATAATTTCATTTATTTAAATATCAAGGTTTTCTACTTCAAGGGCTTTTTCGGTTATAAAGTCTTTTCTAGGAGCAACCTCGTCACCCATTAATATTTTTATAATATTTTGATCCTCTTTCGATTTTTCTTTAGTGCCTTTTGAATACTCGACTCTTAATAGGGTTCTATTTTCAGGATTCAAAGTTGTTTGCCAAAGTTCTTCTGGGTTCATTTCACCTAAACCCTTAAATCTTTGTATATTCAGTTTTTGTCTTTCCTCATTAATAAATTTTTCTAATTCATTTTTTTTGAATTTTTTATCTCTTTTTTCCATTGATTTAAGTATATGCTTTTCAAGGTCCTTTTCGTTTTTGACATAAATATTTTTAGATCCCTTAGTGACTTTAAATAGCGGAGGTTGTGCTAAGTATAAATGGCCTTTTTCGATAAGTTCATTAAAAGGTTTGTTATTAAAAAAAGTAAGTAATAATGTTCTAATATGAGATCCATCAACATCGGCATCGGTCATTATAATAATTTTTTCATACCTAAGGTCCTCTATGTTAAAATTTGTAGATCCTGTTCCTAATGCATTTATTAAGGTAACTATTTCATTAGAAGACATCATTTTAGATAATGTTTTATTTTCATGGCTACCATTGGTCCCGTTTCTTTTCTTATTTTCATTAACATATGTATTTAAAATTTTCCCTCTAAGAGGTAAAACTGCTTGAAATTCTCTTTTTCTGCCTTGTTTAGCTGAACCACCTGCAGAATCTCCCTCTACAATGAACAATTCAGTGCCCTCCATAGATGAAATTTGACAATCAGCTAATTTTCCAGGTAATCCAGATAGTTCTAATGAACCTTTTCTTCTCACACTATCTCTAGCTTTTCTCGCTAAATCCCTGGCTATTGCAGCTTGTAAAACTTTATCTAAAACAACTCTTACAACTGATGGATTCTGATCAAACCAAATCGTTACTTTATCCGTTACGATTGATTCCACTATATTTCTTATTTCAGAAGAAACTAATTTATCTTTTGTTTGGGAAGAAAATTTTGGATCAGGCATTTTAACAGACAAAATAGATGTGAGGCCCTCTTTTATATCTTCACCGCTTATTGTAACTTTATTTCTTTTATTTAAATTTTTTTCCGAAGCATATTTGTTTATTATTCTAGTTAACCCACTCCTAAAACCAAGTAAATGTGTGCCTCCATCCCTTTGATGAATATTATTTGTAAAAGCCATAACTTCTTCTGAAAACCCTGCATTCCATTGGAATGAGCATTCAATAGTCACACCTTTTTTTTCTCCTTTAAGATATATGGGTTTTTTAAAAACTGCTTTTTCGTTTTTATTAATTAATAAAGATTTTTTTTGATCTAAAAATGTTACAAATTCTCCTATACCACCATCATACTTATGATCATAAGTTTTGCTTTTAGCGTGTGTTTCATCAACCAGAGTTATTTTGAGACCTTTGTTTAAAAAAGCCAGTTCTCTTATTTTTTTTTGTAATGTTGCAATACTGAATTTTATATTTGAGAAAATATCTTTTGAGGGAATAAAGTTTATCTTAGTTCCACTTTTTTTTATTTTCTTAATAAATTTAAGAGGGTTTAATGATTTTCCATTTTTAAATGAAATGAAGTATTCTTTCTCATCCCTAAATATTGTAAGATCCAATTTTGCTGACAGAGCGTTTACAACAGAAACACCAACCCCATGTAAACCTCCTGAAACTTTATAGGAATTTTGGTCGAACTTTCCTCCAGCATGCAATTGGGTCATTATAACTTCTGCTGCAGACTTTTTTTCACCTTTATGTGTATCAACAGGAATCCCTCTGCCATCATCTTCGACTGTCACTGAATTGTCTTTATGAACTGTTACTATTATGTTTTTACAAAATCCTACTAATGCCTCATCTATAGAATTATCTAATACCTCAAAAACCATATGGTGAAGACCAGAACCATCGTCTGTATCTCCAATGTACATCCCGGGTCTCTTACGGACCGCTTCTAAACCTTTTAATACTTTAATGGAATCGGCTTTATAACTGTTTGATGAGCTGTTTTTTAGGGTAGTAACCATTTTTTTGAAAAGTTATTATATCATTTTTTATGAACAATATAAAACGACCATAAATTATAGCGGTGAATAATCATTGGTTTATAAGAATAATAGAAGAAAAATAAAATTTATTTCTTAAATTGATAAATTTTCAAATTTTCATCGGCATAATTACATAAAAACTCTGTTTGTCCGATTTATCTTGTATCAAAACTGGTGATACTGCATCGTTTAAATTCATTACTAAATTTTCATCTTCTACCTCTGATGCTATATCTAGTAAATATCTTGCATTGAAACTAACGGTTAAATTTTCCGCATTATAATTTGCTGGTAAAACTTCATTTCCTTCACCAGATGTAGAACTAGCCACAAATAATTGAATCTGGTCTTTATCTAATGTTATTTTAACACCTTCTTTCCTATCAATTGAGACGGTAATAACACGCTCAACAGAGTTTATAAAATCTTTCTTATTCATGCTTAAAGTTTTTTTATTATCTTTTGGTATTACTTTTTCATAATCTGGAAATTTTCCATCTATTACCTTGGAAACAAGTGTTGAATCTCCGATTTTAAACTGAATTTTAGTTTCCCCAATACATATAGATAAATTTTCATTACTTTCTTGAAGTAAATTAGATAACTGAAATACAGTTTTTTTTGGAAGTATAAATGGTTTAAAATTTTCAATATTTTCCATTTGTATACTGCTTGAGGACAATCTGTGAGTATCAGTTGCAACACCGGTTAGATATGCATTTTTATTAGATGCAGTAGCATGAATAAATATCCCATTTAAATAGTGTCTAGTATCATCATTGGACATGGAGATTTTTGTTTTATTTAACAATGATAAAAATTTTTTGCCATTTAATTCAAAAGTTTTTTCCTGAAATTTGTCTGCAAAATTTGGAAAATCATCTGTAGGCAAACATAACAGATTAAATTTAGAATTTTTTGCGGTAATTTTAAGTTTATTCTGGCTTTTTAAATCAAAATTTACATCAAGATTTGAAGGTAGTTTTCTTAACATATCATACAAGACGGTAGCAGATGTTGTGGTACTACCTTCTTGCTCTATCTTTAAATCTTTTATTTTTTCTTCAAAAACCATATCTAGATCGGTTGCAACAATGTTTAATGAATTATCTTTTATTTGAAGAAGAACATTCGCTAAAATTGGTATTGTATTTTTTCTCTCAATAATATTATGAGCAATAGATAATGATTTTAATAATTGGTCACGCTTTATTTGAAATTGCATTTCAATCGCTTAAGATTAATGATTTTAATTCCTCTACATTCTTTCTTAATTCATCGTTGCCTTCTGCTAATTTATCTATAGTTTTAACGGCGTGGATGACTGTAGTGTGATCTCTGTTTGCAAATTTTCTACCAATTTCAGGTAGTGATCGTGGTGTTAGTTTTTTAGCTAAATACATTGCTATTTGTCTTGGCCTGGCTAACGGCCTTGATCTTCGAGGAGATAACATATCTGCTAAACTAATACTAAAAAAATTGGACGTTACATTTTGAATTTTATCAATACTTACAACTTTGGTGCTATTGTAAATATCTTTCAAAATAATCTTACAGTCGCTAACCGTGAGGGGTTTTTTGCTCATCTTTCCAAAAGCGACTACTCTATTAAATATTCCGATTAGCTCCCTAATATTTGAATTACTATATTTTGCAATATAGTCTATAACATCTTCCTGAAGGTCAGGATTTTCTTTAAATGACGTCTGATAATCTAATATTTTTTTTTTCAAAATTTGAAGTTTTAAATCATATTCAGGTGTACCTATATCCACCACTAATCCTCCTGACAGTCTTGATTTAATTCTGTCTTGAACTCTGTCGAGCTTATTCGGTGCTCTATCTGAAGATATTACTATCTGAGAACTTTGTTCGAACAAACTATTAAAAGTGTGAAAAAATTCTTCCTGTAGTCCTTCTTTTCCTCTTATAAATTGTATATCATCAATTATAAAAACGTTAGCTTTTCTAAAATAGTCTTTAAAACTCACCATTTCATTTTTCTTAATAGATTTTATAAATTGATACATAAATCTCTCTGCAGAAATAAACATAACTTTGTTCTCTTTACTTAATTCTAATCCTATAGAATTTAAAAGGTGAGTTTTTCCCAATCCAACGCCCCCATAAATAAATAATGGGTTATATCTAGATAATTGAGCACATGCTTTTTTTGCAGATAAAAAACTTAAATTATTGCTTTTGCCAACAACGAAATTATCAAAGTTTAAATTGGGATTTAATCTATTATAATTTAAAACTGAATTCTTTATATCTGCAACTTTATTTAGGGTGGTTTGAGCGAACGAATTCTTATTATCAATTACATTTTCTGGTTCGATTTTAAATTCAATTCTATTAATACTTAGTTTATATTTTTTTATTTCGTTCAAAATTTTGTCGGCATATCTTGACGTGATCCAATCTCTAAAAAATCTTGTTTTTACTCCAAGAACGACATGATCATTATATTCTTTTATTAGAGAAATATGTATAAGCCAGCTAGAATAAATTTCTTTTCCAAATGATTTCTCAAAAGATTTTTGAATTGAGTCCCAATCTAAAACCTTTTCTTCTAAGATTGATGTGTTATTTTTTTTTACAGAAGTTTTTTCCATGAGATAAATTAAAAAACATTACTATATCTAATTTTTTTTTAATTCAATTTTTTTTTTTAAAAAAAAAAAATTAAATCGATCTCGGTTGTATAATAAACGTAAAGATAGAAAGATCTAAAAAATTTCAACCTCAAATTCAAAATTTCTATATATAGTAATTTTTAAAAAAAAAATTTAATCTCAACAACTTTGGATTGATTATAAAAAAAAA
>CETH01184421.1_pt1 | contig 10392 bp, 5 predicted proteins | sample 361461 | NCBI WGS metagenome assembly CETH01 (sample SAMEA2622695, study PRJEB7988) | marine metagenome | isolation source: saline water (ENVO:00002010), including
ATAATTATTCAGCAATCAATAAGCAATATTATCATAAAGATGCTGAAAAAAGACTAATAGTTGTAGACCCAACAGAACTTGATTCTTCGATGATTGATTCATCATTAATCAAATAAATTAAATGGAGATTTTTATGAAAAATTATTATAAAAAAATAATAACACTAATTTTCAATTTGTCACTTTTACTATATTTGTCTTGTGATGACAATTCTGGTCCTCAACAAATTATCACTTCAACAAACACATATAAAGTACAATTGAGTTATATAACAGAAGGTGGTGATATAGATTATGCTGATTATAACAATATTGATTACACATCTATAACTGTACTTCTTAAAAAATGTGACGAAAATTATGAAAACTGTTCAACAGCTGATTTACCATCAAATAGAGACGTTAGATTTTCATGGACTATAGATCCCGAACCTACATCTAATTTTCCATCTCTACTTATAAATTCTGGAGATAATTCAGGACAAACAATACAACAAAATGGAACAACCACAATTCCTCTTGAAGGTTATCTAAATTTAATTTGGCAAGATCAAGGAGTTCAAGCAAACGAAATACAATTATCATGTACTTATACTGATGAAGATGGAAACGAATATACTTCCGAATATGAAAATGATGAAACAACTGAAGAATACATATCTTTTGAAGTACGCTCCATTTATGAAACTATTGATGATATTGGAGCAATAGAATATATTGTTGCAAATATTGAATATGATCAAGAAGATCCTTCAAATAATTCAAAAAGTGGAACAATTGGTGCAATTGTTAAAAATGGAATCGCTGCAGTGCAAGGAGCAAATGTCTATTTAAGGCCGCCTGATGATATATCGGTTAATCAATTTAATGATGGTAGTGGCTCAACATATACTCCAACAATATCATTTGATGATGCTGATTTAACAGTTTCATCTGATGATCAAGGAAAAGCATATTTTAATTTTAATTTAGAAATTAATAATGATTTAATTAATACAATTGCAGTTAATAATGATGCGATTGAGTTAACATACATTGTATTTATAGAGGATGAATATTTATTATCTGCTCAAAATAATGAAACATGTATTTCAGATAATGATAATGACGGCTTATGTGATATATCTACAGAAGTCAAACTAACATTAACAACACAGGCCTTCTCTATTGCTGGAACTCTAGATGCAATATCAATGACGACTAATCCAGGATCTTTTACATTAGATAGTGATGATCAAACTGAATATGAGATTGAAATTTATGCTGAAGCTTTAACAACAGATGGCGGAATATTGATACCACCAGAAGGACAATTTATTGATTTTCGTTTTTCAAGAACACCTGATATTGGTTCAATTGTAAACTCTGAAGTAGAATCAGATGATGGAACTGCAACAGTAATATTAAAAGGTAATTTTGCAAATAATATTGGCGATACTATATCTATTACAGGATCTATTTATGAAGAAGGAAATTCATTGCAATCTGCAAATAGTGAAATTCAAATTTTATCTCAAGAAGCTACACTTGTTCAAACTATAGAATATTTTACATTAGATACTAGTCCATCTATAATAGTTGCTGGAAATTCAGATACTACATATACTGTAAATATTATAGCTGATGTTAGAAATTCTAGTGGTGTGGGGATTGAAAATATAGATGTAAACTTTCAAAATTTAAGTGCATCTATTGGTAATTTAGCAGATGCACAAGTAACAACTGATTCTGGCGGAATTGCATCAACTACATTAAGCAATATATCCAATACTGATTTAGGTGAAGTAAACTTATCAGCAACAATATCAGATCCAACAAATGTATGTTATAATAGTGATGGAGATAATGTTTGTCAAGCATCCACATCACTCTTAATTACTAATGATGCCTTAATTGCTTTTGATTTACTTGAAACTTTAGAATTGACTATAGATCCAACTACTTTACTTTTCAATGATTTGCCTGGATCAGATAATGATTCCGCATCAGATACTACAAGTACAGATACTGATACTGAAGATGATAGTGATCAAATTAATATTACGGCAATCGTTAAAGATATAGATGGCGGAGCAATTTCTGGAGTGCCTATATATTTTAGTAATTTAAATACAAACTATGGAACATTAACATCTAGTATGGTGGTATCTGGAGCTGATGGAAAAGCAGTTAACATTTTAGATAATATTACACCCTCTTCAAATTCATTAGAAACAGTTAGTATAAGGGCATACGTGATTAATCCTGAAGGATCTATAGAACTTGATGATACAACTTCTGCTACAATTGGAAACCAGTCAATTTACAACATCAATCAAGTAACTAATTTAGATGCAGTCTTTTTACAAAATTTTTCTGTTGTAAACAATGTTAATGTGCAATATGAAGATTCTTTACTTGCTCAAGTTCTAGATCAATACAATGTTCCAGTAAAAGATGTCCCAGTTACTTTTTCATTAACAACAGATGATATTGGATATCTTAGCACTTCTGTAGACTGGACTGATTCACTAGGAATATCTGGTACGAAATTTGTTATTACTCCTGCTGATATGCAACAAAGCAATGATGTTGTAAGTATAGATTTAAATGTATTTGTATCTGATTTATTAGATACTACTTTAAGTAGGACATATGTTATTGAAGGATCAGCAAATATTGAAAATGATGTCCATGAATTCAATTATTACCCACAAAATCCTGATACAATAATTTTATATTCTAGTCTTAATAGTGGATCTTCTATAGAATTACCATTTATTGCAAAAGATGATGAAGGTGTTAGAATTGAAGGTGTGCCTGTTCAATTTGAAATATATGAAAGTGGAAACCGAGCAAATGGATCATTAAATTCATCTTTAGAATTCACATGCTGTGCTCAAGATACATCTGCTACTGATTCATTGTCAGATTGGAACAATGATGGAATAGCAACTAAAGAAGAAAATATGGGTATTGCTAGTGTTATATATGAAAATGCTATACCAAATACATATGATAGAGTTAGAGCATACATTACAAATCCTGAAGATCAAAGTGTTAATTTGTTTGAAGAAAATATAACTATAATAACACAGCCAGCAGAAGAACAGGTAAGTTCTTTATTTGCATATGCAATACCACAAACTATTTATATGAATAGTACAGACTCGGTATATTGTGATACTGTATTTGCAATAGCAAGAGATATAACAGGTCAATCATTACAAAATATACCTATAAATTTTTCTCTCGATGTAGCAGATCTAAATTATGGATCAATAACAACAAATAGCGCTATAACAGATACAATTTCACAACTTCCAACTGGAATATTTGGTGCAAAGACAGTATTTTGTACTTGGCCTAATATTAACATAGCTGAAGAAACTGTAACTATTGACATACAAGCTTCTGTAAATAATAATGGAGTTACCCCTGCAGATGTTGACATCTTTTTAATTGAAGATTTACCAGATTGCCCTGATTGTCAAGCTTCATTATCATTGCAGTCAGAATATTATGAATTACCTGCTGGAGATAATGATATATTTACAACAACAATAACTGCAACAGTTATTGATTCAACAGAAAACCCAGTACCTGCATACACTTTAGTTGAATTCCAGAGCTTGACACTAGATGAAAATGGAGATCTTGTTCAAATTGGAAATATTGAACCATATAAATATACTGATGCAAATGGTGTAGCAACAGCAACTTTCAATATGGGAAATGATGTTGGATTAGCACAAATAATTGGTAATGCTCCACAATTTAATTTAGCTGATACTATTTATGTTTCATTGTATTCTACTTCTGCTTCATCTTTAGAAATAGTTCCACCTTCTCAAAATGAAATCACTGTTCAAGGTGGCGGTGGAATTGAATCAACTGAAATTAACGTTAATGTAAAAGATGGAAATGGGAATTTAGTATCTGAACCATTTTTAGTTAAATTTGAAATACAAAATAATGCTCCAAATGGAGTATATTTAAATGAATTAGATGATGACAACTTCGTTGAATGTGTTGAATCTTCTAATGGGATAGCTACAGTAACATTAAACTCCGGAGGTCAACCTGGTTCTGTTCCACTAAGAGTAGAATTATATGATCTTACTGATTTATCTGATAATGGTATAACTTGTTCAAATATAGATTCAAATACATTTAATACTTATGGAATCACTGATGCAGAAGCAATACCAGTTACTGTTGTAACTGGACCACCAGAATTTGGACAAATTAACTATAGCTATGTTGATATTCAGCCAATTGGAGGTGGAATTTATCAAGTACCATTATCTGTACATCTATGGGATTATTATTCAAATCCAGTAGCAGATTCTACTAATGTATATATATGGATAGAAGGTATTGCTGATTCTTGGAGTCCTGATTCATCTTACGTTGAAGGCGATACAGTAAAATATGGAGAATTAGATCCTCAAGGACAGCCTATTATAATCGATAGTCTTTTATATGCTTGTGTAGAAACACCTTTATTTAATGGTCTACCACCTAATAATATACTATCAGAAACTTATTGGAATCCTGTGCCACATCCTGGAGCAGTTGATGGTGAAGCAAAAACAGGTATGGAAGCACCAGATAATCAGAGCTATCCAGGTGTAGCATGGTCAAATGTATATTATGGAACTTCCGATATATTTCAGAATACTGTTGTTAAAGCTCTAACATATAATGCTGATGGTGATAAATTAGTTATTGATAGTAGAGAAAGTCATAATGATGAGCCACTTGTTCTTCCATTTCAACCTGGTTCTTTAGCAGGTGGTGCCTCTGTACAATTTTGGGATTTTTCAGTCTTTGGAGATGTTGGACTTAATGATTTAGATGATACAGTTGCTGTTAATGTATCTGCAAATTTAACTGATTTTTATCAATATCCCGTTGATAATGGTACAATTTTAATTAATGCACCTGGTGCAAATATATGGACGGTATGTGATCCAGCAGATACTGATGCGGATGGATTTATAGGATGCTGTGATAGTTTTGATATTATAGGTGGTACTGGCACTGGAAGTGGAGATGGAATATGTGATACAGAATCTCCTTTTACAACTTGTTCAGATTGTGCTGCAGCTGGAGGAACATGGATACCTGATGGTGCACAAGATGATCCAGGTACATTTGGAACTCAAATTAATGGACCAAATGATGTTGCAGATGATCCTGCATATGGAAAAACAAATGGTGATGGCCAAATATCATGGCTTATATCATATTCTGAAGCACTAAATGCTGGAGATGGAGGAAATCCAGAAAGTTATAGTGATTTCACATCAACAATAACACTGCAATTATTAGAACCATTACAAACAGCTAGTGATGGAGTAGATGTTCTCCTTATAAAAAGTGAAACAAATGATAACCCTTAAATAATATATTTGGAGATAAATAATTATGTCAAATTTTAATCCTCAATTTGCAAAAATAGGTGAAGTTTTAATATTTAATAATCTTATATCAGAAGATCAGCTTAATGAAGCTTTATCTGAACAAAAAACGACAAAAGGTAAGTTAGGACACATATTAATAAAAAATGGATTAATAACTGAAGAAGATTTAACAAATGCATATTCTCAGCAAACTGGACATAAAACAATTAGTGGAGAGGATTTATTAAAAGCAAATTTAGAGGTAACAAATTTACTTTCTGAAGATTTTGCAAAAGAAAAAAATATAATTGCGCTAAATAAATCAGATAGTTCCATAATAATTGCTATGGAAGATCCTGAAGATTTATCAACTATTGATTCTGTCAAAAAGCTTACAAAATTAAATCCAGAAATTTTAATTTCTGGTAAAAGTCATATTGAAAGAGCATTAGAAGTTTTATATGATAAAATCAAAAAAAGTGATGAAGTAGAAAGTGCAATTTCTAATATAAGTATCATCAAAGGAGATGAAGAAGATGGAGATGAATTAGATTTAGCAACTGAAGAAGTTTCTGCAGAGGACGCCCCTTTTGTAAAGTTAGTTAATCTTATACTTACTGAAGCAATTAAAGAAGGATCAACAGATATACATATTGAACCTGGAAGAGATACCGTTAATGTGAGAATTAGAATTGATGGTATACTAATTAGGATAATGTCTCCTCCAATGACATCATTAAATGGAATTGTTGCTAGAATTAAAATTTTATCAAAATTAAATATTGCTGAACATAGATTGCCTCAAGATGGTAGGATGAAAATCAAAACTAGTGATAGAGATATTGATGTGAGAGTTTCAATATTGCCTACAGTTCATGGAGAAAAAATAGTTTTACGTTTATTGGGAAGTGGAAGTAAAACTTTAACTTTGCAAAATTTAGGTTTTCCTAATAAAAAACTAAAAATATTTAGAAAATGGATTAATCAACCATATGGAATGGTAATCATATCAGGGCCAACTGGTAGTGGTAAATCTACCACATTATATGCTGCATTATCAGAAATAATGAGTGAAAATATTAATATAACAACTGTTGAAGATCCTGTCGAATATCAAATTCCTGGAATTAATCAAGTTCAAATGCATGATGAAATTGGACTTAATTTTGCAGCTTCATTAAGATCAATATTAAGACAAGATCCTGATGTCTTATTAATTGGAGAAATTAGAGACCCTGAAACTGCAGATATTGCAGTTAAATTTTCATTAACTGGTCACCTTGTCTTTAGTACGGTTCATGCAAATGATGCGACATCTACTATAACAAGATTACTAGATTTAGGAATAGCTCCTTTCTTATTAGGTTCATCTTTAAATCTTGTAATGGCTCAAAGGTTAGTAAGAACAATAGATGAAGATAATAAAGAATCATACGTTCCTGATAAAAATGAATTAGAAAAAATCAATTTCAAAGGTAGTAAAACAACAAAATTTTATAGAGGAAAGCCTAATGCTTCTAATCACAATACAGGATATAAAGGAAGAACTGCAATTCATGAAATTCTTGAAATAAATAGTGAAATGAGACAATTGATCTTTGATGGAGAAAACCAAAATCAAATTTATAATAAAGCAGTTAAAAATGGGATGACTTCTCTAAGAGAAGCTGGAATAGAAAAAATAAAAACTGGTGAAACAACTATTGAAGAGGTATTAAGAGCAACAGTTGAGGATATGTAATGCCAGATTTTAGCTATATAGCAAGAGATGAAAAAGGGAATCGTACAACTGGTGAAATAAAAGCTGAAAATTATAACGAAGCTGTAGAGAATCTTCAAAATGACAATTTAATAGTAATTAAACTATCAGAAAGAGATACATCTTTTGATTTTATTAAGCCTTTTATTAATAGATTATCTTTAGAACTTGAAAAATTCAAAAATAAAGTTCCTTTAAATGTTCTAGTATTTTTTACAAGGCAGATGTCTACAATGTTTTCAGCTGGGTTAACGATAGAAAGAGCATTATATTTTTTAAGTTCAGAAGAAAAAAACAAGAAATTTAAAAAAGTTCTTATTAAAATTGCAGATGATGTAAAAAAAGGATTACTACTGTCTGATGCTCTAGAGCGTCATCCTGGTGTTTTTTCTAATTTATATATCTCATTAGTAAGAGCTGGAGAAGTTAGTGGAAAATTATCTGAAACATTAGAAGAGCTTTCACTTTATCTTGAATCCGTAGAAGATACTCAACGCAAAGTAAAATCAGCAATGTACTATCCTGTCTTTATTATTATATTCTTATTTGTTGTACTAACTTTTACTTTTACATATTTAATCCCAAAATTTAAAGATGTATATGATCAATTAGGCTCTGAGCTCCCTTATTATACTGTATTGTTCGTTAATATCTCTGTATGGTTACAAAATAACTTCTTTCTTATATTTGCAATACTAATATTATCGATATTATCACTTTGGGTTTTTACTCTTACAGATACAGGAAGACTTGCTAGGGATAAATTTTTACTTAAAGTTCCTATTTTTGGTACCCTAATAGAACAAAACACATTAAGTAAGTTTAGTAAAACTTTTGGAATTCTTATTAGTGCAGGAGTGTCTGTTTTAGAGTCAATGGAATTAATTGTTAAAGTTGTAGATAATAGAGTATTTGAACTTGCCGTTATTGATGCTTCAAAGAATATAGAAAATGGAATATCTATATCTGATTCATTAAAAAATACAGGAGTCTTTCCTCCTATAATGATTCAATTACTTTCAACAGGAGAAGAAACAGGAGAAATAGATAATTTATCTCTTAAAGCATCTGACTTTTATACAAAACAAGTTAATGCAATCGTTGATAGACTAACATCGCTAATTGAACCTTTACTGATTGTTTTAGTAGGGATAGTAATTGGAGGTGTAATAGTGGTTACATATTTACCAATTTTCAACTTTGGTTCTGCTTTAGCCAATTAAATGTATATACTCCCCTATTTCTTCTTATTTATATTTGGTCTAATATTTGGTAGTTTTTTAAATGTTATTATATATCGAATTCCAAAAAATATTTCTATAATAAAACCCCGTTCTTTTTGTCCTAAATGTAAAAAACAAATTCCACTATATAGGAATATTCCTTTATTATCATATATAATACAAAAAGGGAAATGCCATAATTGCTTAGAAAAAATATCTTCAAACTATTTTATTGTCGAATTAATAATAGGCATATTATGGATGTTATCTTTTTATTATTTTAATTCTTTAAATGAAACAATATATTTTAACATTATATCTACACTATTAATAGGTATTGCGATAATAGACAAAAAAGAATTTATTATTCCATTAGAACTAACAATAAGCTCCTTAATTATTATAATAACACATTCATTGATATATGGTAATATATTATCCAATTTATCGGGAATGATTATTGGATTAGGCTACCTATCAATAATATTTATTATAACTTTCTTAGTTACTAAAAAACAAACATTAGGATATGGAGACTTACAATTAATTTTTGTACTTGGACTATGGATTTCTGATATAAGAATTTTATTGGTAATTTTTACTTCTTCTTTAATTGCATTAATAATTTGGATAATTATATCTATTAAATATGGCTTCGATAGAAATAGGCCCTTGCCATTTGGAACTTTTTTGTCTATAACATCAATTGTAATTTATCCAATCAAAATGGATTTTCTAATTTTCTAAATTAATTTGTCTATTCCTCTCAAATAAAATAGCACTTACAGCTGCTGAAATATTAAGTGAATTAACTTTTCCTTTCATTGGAATAGTTGCTAAAAAATCACAAGAATCTTTTACCAATCGCCTAATACCAGATCCTTCACTCCCAAATACTATTCCAATTTTTTTAGAATAATCAATATTATACCATTTATCTGCTTTAACACTATTTTCAATTCCAATAATCCAAAAACCTATTTTTTTAAGATCTAAAATCAATCTAGTTAAATTAGGTACAACAAATATATCTATATTTAAAAATGCACCTTGACTTATTTGTAGGACTCTATCAGTTATATGGATGCTCTCATGTTCTGGCAATATAATACCATCTACTCCAGCACATTCACAGGTTCTTATTATTTGTCCTAAATTTTGAGGATCATGTATTCTATCAATAATTAAATAACAAAAATTTTGATCTTCTTTATCTTCAAAATTAAAGCTATATAAAAAATTAAACTTAAAAAATGCAACAATACCTTGATTATGTTTGAAATTAAATTTTTTTCTAAAAGTATTTTTATCTAAAAATATAATATTGATTATATCTTGATTACTTTTTATCTCATTTAATAGAGAAGCTTTACTATTATTTAATATATAAATAGAACTAATTGTATATTTTTTTTGTAATGATATAAGAGAAAGAACATTATTAATTCCATAGATGCAATGCTCTTTATTTTTTTTATGATTCATTATTAATCTGAAAGTGCTTTTTCAATATTTAATATTAAATCTGTATACATATTAACATCATATTGTTTTAAAATTGCTCCAGGATATATTCTTACGACTTCACTATTTTTATTAACTAAAAAAGAAACAGGAATAGAATTTATTCCATATTGGAATTGAATATTTTGTGTTGTGATTTGGTCTCCCCACAATAATGGATAAAGAACATTATAACCATTTTTAAAATCTATTAATTGTCTTTCAGAATCAGAAATACTAACACCTAAAATTTCAAAATCTTTATCACTATACTTTCTATATAAATCATTGAAATCAGGGATTTCTATTCTACAAGGGCCACACCAAGTTGCCCAAAAATTAATTAATACAACTTTTCCTTTTAAATCATATAAAGAAACTTTTTCTTTTTCAATCAAATCTTCTTTTGAAGAAATCAAAAAAGCAAATTCATTATTACTTTTAGTATATAAAATCTGCATATCAGAATCTGCCAAATTAGAAAAAATTGAATCACCCTTAACTTCAAAAAACCAATCACC
>CETH01075022.1_pt1 | contig 10383 bp, 9 predicted proteins | sample 361461 | NCBI WGS metagenome assembly CETH01 (sample SAMEA2622695, study PRJEB7988) | marine metagenome | isolation source: saline water (ENVO:00002010), including
CAATTACAAGTAGTCTTTCTGATATGCATGGAGCTATTACTGGTGCGATTGCTAGTTTAAAAGGTCCTTTGCATGGTGGAGCAAATGAAGCTGTAATGCATATGTTCAAAACAATTAAAAAACCAGAAAAAGCGGAGGCATGGATTAATAATGCACTAGATAAAAAAAAGGTGGTTATGGGTTTTGGCCATAGAGTTTATAGAAGTGGTGACTCACGTGTTCCTACAATGAAAAAATATTTCTTAAAAGTAGCCGAAATTAAAAAAAATAGCGTTTATCCAAGAATGTACGAAATTTTAGAAAAAATTATGTTAGATAGAAAAAATATTCATCCAAATGTTGATTACCCATGTGGACCTACTTATCATTTGATGGGTATTGATACTGATTTTTTCACACCAGTATTTGTGATGGCCAGAATTACAGGTTGGTCAGCGCATATAATTGAGCAACATGCTGCTAACAAGCTTATTAGACCTTTATCTAAATATAAAGGAAGCGAGCATCGAGAAGTTCTCTCTCTAAATATAAGATAATTTTACGAAAACGCTTCAGCCCAAGAACCCTTTGTGGAGGCTTTAGAATATTCAGTTGCTCTACCTTCAAAGAAATTCATATGTTCAACAGCATTAAGCATTGTATCAAGCCACGTGAGTGGGTTTTCTTTAACTTTGTAAATTGGGTTTAAACCAAGTTGTACTAACCTTCTATCTCCAATCCACCTGATATATTTTTTAACTTGGTCAGCAGTTAAACCTTGAATTGGTCCCATTTTAAAAGCCAAATCTATGAATGCGTCTTCGTGATCAATAATAGTCCTGCAAGCGTCATAAAGTTCTTTTTTTAAATTTTCAGTCCATATCTCTGGGTTCTCTTTAATGAAGGCTCTAAATAGTCTGATCATTGAATTACAGTGAAGAGTTTCGTCTCTAACTGACCAAGTAACTATTTGACCCATACCTTTCATTTTATTATGTCTTGGAAAATTTAAAAGTATTGCGAAACTCGCAAAAAGTTGTAATCCTTCAGTAAAAGCACTAAACACTGCTACAGTTTTTGCAATATCAGCTTTAGATTTAACATTAAAACCTTGCATATAGTCATATTTATCTTTCATTTCCTTATATTTCATAAAGGCAGAATATTCAGATTCTGGCATTCCAATTGTATCGAGCAGATGGGAATAAGCAGCAATATGGACTGTTTCCATTGCAGCAAAAGCAGTCATCATCATTAGAACTTCTGTTGGTTTAAAAACTGTTGTGTAGTGTCTTAAATAACAGTTGTTCACTTCAACATCTGCTTGGGTAAAAAATCTAAAAATCTGGGTTAACAAGTTTTTTTCTTCTTGTGATAAATTTTTTTGCCAATCCCTGACATCATCTCCAAGTGGTACTTCCTCGGGTAACCAGTGTATTCTCTGTTGGGTTAACCAGGCATCATAGCACCATGGGTATCTAAATGGCTTATAAACTGGGTTTTCAACTAATAAGCCACCTTTAAAAACTTCCTTATCGTTTTTTAACTTAACTACTGACATGATAAACACTCCTCATATTTATTTTGATCATTACTTGATTCTTTTTTGTTTGAATAAACATTCTTTGTCACATCTGTTGATGAACCTGAGTTAATATTCTCTGCCCTTTGAATTGATTTAGATCTACAATAATACAGGCTTTTTAATCCTTTTTTCCAAGCCTGGAAGTGAAGCTCGTGAAGATCTTTTTTATGAACATCGGCTGGTACAAAAACATTCACAGATTGTGCCTGTGATATATGAGGAGTTCTATCTGCACCAAGTTCCACGATCCATCTTTGATCTATTTCAAATGCAGTTTTAAAAGTTTCCTTTTCTTCTTTTGTTAAAAAATCTAAGTGAGATACGGAACCTTGGTTTGTTGTAATAGTCGACCATACTTCGTCGGTATTTTTTTTATATTTTTCTAAAACTCTAGCTAAATATTTGTTCCTAACATTATAGGAACCAGATAAAGTTTTATGTGTATAGCTGTTCGCGGCTATTGGTTCAATACCTGGTGATGCTCCACCACATATAATTGATATAGAGGCTGTAGGAGCAATGGCCGTCTTATTTGAAAATCTTTCTTTAACTCCAAATTCTTGTGCGTCTGGACAGGCGCCCCTCTCGTCAGCGAGATCTTTGGAAGCTTTATCAACTTTTTCATGTATATTTTTAAATATTTTTTTATTCCAAACTTTGCTCATTACGGAACCAAATGGAATACCTTTTTGCTGAAAATATGAATGTAATCCCATTACCCCAAGTCCAACGCTTCTCTCTCTTGAAGCAGCGTATTTAGCATTAGCAAAACTTTCAGGAGCTTTATTAATAAAATCTTCTAGCACATTATCTAAAAATCTCATTACATCATCTACAAAATCTTCATTATCTTTCCATTCATCGTACTTTTCTATATTTAAGGATGATAAACAACAAACTGCTGTTCTCTCGTTACCTTCTCTATCTTTTCCTGTTGGAAGCGTAATTTCACTGCAAAGATTGGATGTCTTCACAGTTAAACCTGCTAGTTTGTGATGTTGTGGAATTTGACGGTTTACAGTATCAATGTAAATTATATAAGGTTCACCAGTTTCAACTCTTGCTGTTAACAGTCTTATCCAAAGATTTCTTGCTGAAAGAGTTCCTTGTACAGAACCATCTTTAGGGCTTCTCAATGCCCATTGACCATCTGTCTCAACAGCTCTCATAAAAGCATCGGAAACTAAAACACCGTGGTGTAAGTTTAGGGACCTTCTATTAGTATCGCCGCCAGTTGGTCTTCTCATTTCAATAAATTCCTCTATCTCTGGGTGATCAATAGGTAAGTAACAAGCTGCGGAGCCTCTTCTTAATGAACCTTGACTAATTGCGAGTGTAAGTGAGTCCATAACTTTGATAAATGGAATAATACCTGATGTCTTACCGACTTTACCTATTTTTTCTCCTATGGATCTTAAATTGCCCCAATAACTTCCTATTCCACCACCTCTTGCAGCTAGCCAAACATTTTCACTCCAAAGTCCCAAAATTCCTTCTAAACTATCTCCTGCTTCATTTAAAAAACACGATATAGGAAGACCTCTTTCTGTTCCTCCGTTTGATAAAACTGGAGTGGCAGGCATAAACCAGAGATTACTTATGTAGTTGTATATTCTTTGTGCATGAAGATTATTGTCAGCATATGTACTAGCAACCCTTGCAAAAAGATCTTGGTAAGATTCATTCTGGCCTAAATATCTATCACTTAAAGTTGCTCTACCGAAATCTGTAAGATTAACATCTTTAGATCTATCTATTTTAATTGTTATTCCTCTTTCGTTTTGAAAAAGTTCAGTTTTTTCATTTAACGAAAATAAATCAGGCTTCTTTTTGTTTAGATCCTTTAAATCCTCATTTCCGATTCTATCCAAATTCGAGACAGCTTTTTCTATTGCCAAAGATACGTTTTTATTCATAATTCCCCTTATTTTAACAAATTTGAGGTAAAACAACTACATGTTGTGTTACATTTTCATTAATATACTATATAAATTATAGGATCAAGAGAACATTATATGAACATAATGAATTTTTCAAGTATAAAATTAATTTTGTCTAATTTTTATAATACAAAAACAATCAAATCATTTAAGAAATAGTGTTTAAAAATAATGATAATCAAAATAACCGGTTTTAGAGAGTATGATGCAAGATGGCTATATCCTGATCATATCGATTTAGAAGGTATTAAGGCGTTAGGGAAAGGGTTAGGAACCCAGGTAATAAAAACAACAAAAAAGAACAATCCAAAAATTATTGTTGGGCATGATTACAGATCTTATAGTGAGGAAGTAAAAACTGCTTTAAAAGAGGGTTTAATTTTAACCGGATGTTTAATTGAAGATATAGGTCTTTCGTTAACACCTACTGTTTATTTCGCTCAATTCAAATTAAATTCCGATGCAATTGCGATGGTAACAGCTAGTCATAATGAAAATGGATGGACAGGAGTCAAAATGGGTATCGAGAAAGGATTAACACATACTCCAAATGAAATGAATGAACTTAAAGATATAACTTTAAATAAAAAATTTATTAATGGGAAAGGGAAGGAAAAAGTTATTAAAGATTTTAAAAAAATTTATATACAAGATTTAATAGAAAAGAATAAATTAAAAAACAAAATTAAAGTTGTAGTAGCTTGTGGAAATGGGACTGCCGGTGTATTTGCACCAGAGATTTTAAAAGGTATAGGTTGTGATATAATAAAATTAGATTGTAACTTAGATTTCAATTTTCCTAAATACAATCCAAATCCAGAAGATTTAAAAATGCTAAGTGCTATTTCAAAGTGTGTAAAGGAAAATAAAGCAGATATAGGGTTTGGATTTGATGGTGATGGAGACAGAGTAGGAATAATTGACGAAAAAGGTAATGAAATCTTTTCAGATAAAATTGGATTGTTAATTGCAAGAAACCTATCTCATAAATATAAAAGATCTACTTTTGTTGTTGATGTTAAATCTACAGGACTTTACAGAAAAGACAGTGTGTTACTAAAAAATAATTGTAAAACAATTTATTGGAAAACTGGACACTCTCATATTAAAAGAAAAGTTAATAGAGAAAAAGCGCTCGCGGGGTTCGAAAAAAGTGGACATTTCTTTTTTAATAAACCAATTGGTTATGGATATGATGATGGAATCAATTCAGCGATTCAAATTTGTCATTTATTAAATACTGAAAAAAAAAAAATGAGTTTTTTAATAAATGATCTTCCAAAAACATATCAGTCCCCTACTATGGCGCCTTTTTGTAAAGATGAGGAAAAATATAAAGTTGTTGATGAATTAATAAAAGAAGTAGAGGAATTAAAAACAAAAAGCGTTAAAATTGACAATCAATTAATAAAAGAGATTCTTACAATAAATGGTGTAAGATTTATTTTAGAAGATGGGTCCTGGGGATTAATAAGAGCTTCCTCAAATAAACCTTCACTGGTAATTGTTACGGAAAGCACTTCATCAGATAAAGGAAAAAAAAATATATTTAATTTTATTGATAAACTACTTAAAAATACTGGAAAAGTAGGAGAATACGATCAAAAAATTTAGAGATTGAAATAATCGTACAAAAATCTACTTGCTATTATCACTAAAAACAAACCAAAAAGTTTAGTAATCACTTCTTTTTTCATTTTATGAACTTGCGTCGCACCAATTTTGGCCATTAAAGTTGTGACTGGAATAAATATTAAAAATGCTGGTATGTTTATAAAGCCAATACTTAGAGGTAAATTTGTATTAAGAAATTTTCCAGAAAATATAAAGCCCAAACATCCAAATATAGAAATTAAAAAACCAATGGCTGCAGCACTTCCAATTGCCTTATTAATTGTATAACCTACAAATTTAAGTATCGCTACATTCATTACTGCACCTCCTATTCCCATTAATGATGATACAAAACCAACTATTAAACCAAAAAATGTTTTTGATATTAGATTAAATTTTAAATTAAATTTTTTTTTATCTTTTAAAAATAACAAATTAATAGCAAGAAGGTACAATACAGTGCTAAAAAAAAGTATTAAAGATTTTGTTTGCATCGACGCAGCAAAAAAAGTCCCGATGATCACACCAACAATAACAAATATTCCGTAATTTTTAACTACTGAAAAATCAACTGCTTTATGTTTGTAATGAGTGAAAACTGACATCATTGATGTAGGAATAATAATTGCAAATGATGTGCCAACTGCTAAATGCATTATAAAAGACTTGTCGATTCCGACTGATCCAAAAATATAAAAAAGGCAAGGTACAGTAATTATTCCTCCACCTATTCCAAAAAAGCCAGCAAAAAAACCTGCGAAGATAGCTGTTACAGACATTATCAGTAAAAAAAATAAAATCTGATTTAGCGCAAAAGTCTCAATCATGAAGTGATTTGATTTGACTTTTCATTATTTTGGGCAATTTTCATAATATGATCTACTTTTTTAAAGTCAGAGTCCCTGGCCATCATGTTTTCACTTAAATATCTTTTCCATTTATTTGCTCCACTCTGTCCATGATACAAACCAACTGTATGTCTCATAATTTGATTCACTCTAGTTCCTTTTTTTGCTTCTTCTTTAACATACTCAACTAACTTTTCTGCTAATTCAGTTCTTGAAGGAACATTAGGGTTATTAAATATTTTATTTTCTATTTCTGCTAAAAAGTAAGGATTTTGATAAATTGCTCTTCCAATCATCACACCATCACATTTTGTAAGATGTTCTTTAATTTGATTTGTTTTAGTTATACCTCCGTTTATAATTATTTCCAAATTTTCATTAGCCTTTTTGATTTCATAAACTAATGGATAGTTTAACTTTGGTATTTTTAAGTTTTCTTTTGGTGTCAAACCTTTTAAAATAGCTTTTCTTGCGTGTAAAATTACAGTTTTACATCCAGCTGAAGAAATTTTATTAATAAAATTATTTAGATACTCATAATTCTCAACATCATCAAATCCTATTCGTGTTTTTGCTGTAACAGGAATTTTACAGGAAGAAATCATTTTGTTTATACAATCAGCTACTAAATCAGGTTCTTTTATTAGACAAGCACCAAATTTATTTTTTTGAACTTTTTTACTTGGGCAGCCTAAATTAATATTTATTTCATCATAACCCATTTCCTCAGCAATTTTACAAACTTCTGACAGGTCATTTTTATCTGACCCTCCAACTTGAAGTGCCAAAGGTTTTTCAAATCTATTGAAACCTAAAATTTTTTTTCTATCACCAAAAATAGCTGACTTTGTAGCTACCATCTCGGTATAAAGCATTACGTTTTTGCTTAGTAAACGCAAAAAATACCTTTCATGTCGATCGGTACAATCCATCATGGGTGCAACTGATATTTTTCTATTAATTTCCATTAAAAATCCTCTGGCAAGAAAATATAATTATCGCCAAACTTATTATATAATTTATATTTTAATTTTATAATGTGGTCTATTATTTTTTCAGAGCTTGTAGACATGTTTTCTAGTTTTCTTTTTTTATTTCCCCATATTTCCACTATAATAATAGGTTTGTATTCTAAAATTTTTTTTTCTCCTCCTAGTAACATTTCATATTCTTTTCCCTCTACATCAGCAAGCAACAAGTCGAATTTATCAATAACAATATCGTCAAGTTTTTTCATGTAATTATTAAGTTTTTTGCTGTAAATTTTTGATGATAATCTATTATTTTTAATATCTTCATTTGTAATAACATGCATCCCGCCTGTATTATTTTTTATTCTAATATTACTTTCATCTAAAAAGTAAATCTTTTGATCTTTGTCTCCTATCGCATAGTTTAATGTCTCTATATTTTTAATATTATTTAATTTTAAATTTTCGTTTAGATGCTCATATGTTGGGGGATATGCTTCAATCGCTGTCACTTTGTCAATATACTTAGATATGGGTAGTGCTATGGTACCTATGTGACATCCTATGTTTAAAAAATGTTTTAATTTATATTTTTTTAGAAATTGAGCTATTAACAATAGAATATGATTATTCCACTGCATCCTATTTAAAAGGGTTTTTTGTATAATGTCATTTTTATTTTTAATAAAATATTTTATGCCATTAATTTCTGAAATATCAGTCATTAAGAATTAAGTTTTTATGATAATAATTTAATATATTACTTAGACTCAGGTTCGATCTCTTCCGTAAGAGCTAGAGGTTCTTCTTTTTGCTCATTTACAACTGGATCTTTATCATTTGTTTCAGTTTGTGCAGGTGCTTTTCTCATCCTTTTTGACGGTAATATAGCAACTCCACTTTTTGATACTTCACCTTTATATTGTTTTTCAAATTCATCATTTGATATTTCCTCTAATTTCTCTTCTTGTATCATTTCATCTGGTTCTTTTCTCAAACGAAGTATTGCATTTTTGTTAAGCTCCTTTGGGTCTACCTTCCCAGTTGCAATTTCTCTAAGAGAAACGACTGTTCTTTTATCGTTATCTTCTTCTACCAACATTTCTGCTCCAGAATTTAATTGAGAGGTTCTTTCTTTAGCTAATAATACTAAGTCGTATTGATTTTCAACTTTTTTTAAACAATCTTCTACTGTGATACGAGCCATAAGTTTGAGAAATAGTTAATGAAAAGTTTCAATAAAATCAAGTTTTTTTTAAGTATTTAACGGTTTAATTAAATTTTTGATGATTATTAACATTATTAGAGAAAAGCTTACATAAATTGCGCTTATCATTAAAATATCCTCTATGGATAAGCCTCTATCAATCAATATGCCAAAAAGAGCTGTTCCAAAAGCAGTAGAAAAAACCATAAATGCAGTTGTTAGAGCCTTTATACCTCCAAGAAATCTAACTCCATAAATTTCTGCCCATAAAGATGATCCTAGAACGTTAGCTAAACCATTAGATATACCCAAAAGACCAAAAAATAAGTAAGCATAAAAAGTGTTATCAAAAAAATATAAAATAATTAAACCAGATAAAAGTGGAAGATTGACAAAAATTATTAATTTTCTACTGGTAAACTTGTCAATTAAAAAGCCAGATAATATTAATGTTAATATTGAAGTAATAGAATAAACCATAAAAGATTTTGGGATAACATAAATATCCCAAAATTTAGATTCTGCTATAAAAGATTGATATATAAAAACACCTGTTGCAATCCAGGGCATAGCTAACATATTTAAACTTATGATGTAAAACTTGTAATCTCTAATAACTTCAGATCTTTTCCAACTTTTTATATCTTTTAGATTTGTATTATTAATATCTATGTCTTCCCTTGAATCTATTGTTATATTTTTAATGGTATAAAAAATTACCAAAGGTAATATTATTACTATGATTATTGAAATAAATTGCCAAATTGTTCTCCATGAATATAAGGTCAATAAAAAAATAATAAGTATAGGTAAAATAAATTCTGCCGAAGAAAGTCCAAACCAAATACCGCTTAGTGCTCTACCTCTTCTTTTATTAAAATATCTAGAAATAGTTGTTGAGGACGTATGCGCCATCAACCCTTGTCCAGAAAATCTCATTAAAAAAATTGCTATTACTAATAAATAAATACTATTTATCATTGAGAAAAAGATAGAGGAAAAAAATAAAATACTTATTACAATAATTGAGTAGTTTAATAGTTTGTATTCATCAATTTTTTTTCCAAACCAGATCAAAACAATACTTGAACATATTGTGGCTATTGCATAAATTGTGCCAAATTGTCCATGTGATATATCTAGATCGTTTCTAATACTGGGATTAAACAAGCCAAGAAAAAAACTCTGTCCAAAACTGGAAAAAAATGTAAATATGAAACCGAATATTAATACTTTTTTATTTAAACTAAGGTTAATCATTTATGAGTAAAGTGTCTTTCATAGGTTTAGGAGTAATGGGTTTTCCCATGGCTGGTTATATATCAAAAGCTGGTCATGATGTAACTGTTTATAACAGAACAAAAACAAAGGCTGATAATTGGGTTAAAGAGTACAAAGGTAAACTAGCCGATACTCCTATGGAAGCTGCAAAAGACAGTGATTTTATTTTTACATGCGTAGGGAATGATAATGATCTTAGGGAAGTATCTCTTGGTGAAAAGGGTTTGTTTAAGACTGCTAAAAAAGGTTCGATTTATGTTGATAACACAACTGCTTCCGCAAACATCGCTAGAGAACTTTATAAAGAGGCAAAATCAAAAGGTTTTGATTTTTTAGATGCTCCTATTTCTGGAGGGCAAGCAGGCGCTGAGGGTGGAACTTTAACAGTAATGGTAGGTGGAGACGAAACCCCATATAAAAAAGCTGAACCAATTATTGATTGTTATAGTAAAAAAATAAAATTATTAGGTCCATCAGGCAGCGGTCAATTAACGAAAATGGTAAATCAGATATGTATCGCCGGGGTGGTTCAGGGTTTATCTGAAGCTATTAATTTTGGAATGAACGCTGGTTTGAATATGATTGATGTAATTGAAGTTATTTCAAAAGGAGCAGCTCAATCATGGCAGATGGAAAATAGACATAAAACTATGATTGAAGATAAATTTGACTATGGTTTTGCCGTTGACTGGATGAGAAAAGATTTAAAAATAGCTATGGATGAAGCTAAAAAAAATAATTCACCCTTACCAATTACAAAGATAATTGATGAATATTACGCTGAAGTTCAAAAGATGGGTGGACAAAGATGGGATACTTCAAGCTTAATAAAAAGGTTTAGAAAATAGATTGTGTCTGGAGAAGTAAGCTATTACGAAAATTCTAATGAAATCGAAAAAAAGATTTGGAAGCTTTTAACAAATGCAGTTAAGGACAGATCTTCTGAATTCAGAACTCC